>Ga0066798_10000004_pt1 | contig 201618 bp, 183 predicted proteins | sample PersoiDNA2013203_FD_70961 | JGI IMG/M metagenome (GOLD analysis project Ga0066798, IMG submission 70961) | Permafrost soil microbial communities from the Arctic, to analyse light accelerated degradation of dissolved organic matter (DOM) -... | ecosystem: Environmental > Terrestrial > Soil >... | reverse complement strand
CGGCATGCAAGTTGCAATGCGTAACACCCAGAACTCGATCTCCCTGATGCAGACCGCCGAAGGCGCGCTGGACGAAACGTCGAACATCCTGAACCGCATGAAAGACCTGGCCACGCAAGCTGCCGACGGTTCCTCGACCAAGGACGACCAGTCCGCCATGCAGGCCGAGTTCGACTCGCTGAGCAACGAACTGGGCAACATCATGACCAACACCAAGTTCGGCGGCACCAACCTGCTGACCAGCGGCACGGGCAAGCTGTCGACGACGATCACGTTCCAGATCGGCGCCGACAAGGACGAAAAAATGACCGCCGATTTCACCACCGAAATGACGGCCGTGCATGACAAGATCAAGGCTGCCGCCGACCAGTTCGACGGTGCCACCGGTGCCGCCGCCGCTTCGGCCGGTACGGAAATCTCCGGTGCCGACGCCGCCACCGGCGCCACCAACGCCAACGCGACGATCAAGGACCTGTCGGACGCCATCGACGCCGTCGGCACGATGCGCTCGAAGCTGGGTGCCGTGTCGAACCGCCTGGACCACGTCAACAGCAACCTGTCGAGCATCTCGACCAACACGAAGAACGCTTCGGGCCGCATCATGGACGTCGACTTCGCCACGGAATCGGCCAACATGACGTCGAATCAGATGCTGCTGCAAGCCGGCACCGCCATGCTGAAGCAGTCGAACAGCCAGTCGTCGCTGGTCATGTCCCTGCTGCAATAATTTCAACGCCGGCCTGGCCGGACGTCGTAAAAAAGCCAACCTTGTCCGGTTGGCTTTTTTTTATGGGTGCGCGTTTTTTCACAGTGGCGCCCGGCCGTTATACATAAAACACATAAACATCGGCAAAACGATTAGTTCTTATTTTTCAGGCACTTCTTTACCCTGACTCATGACTTCTGTATCCGCAGTCGCCAGAGGAATCGAAAGAATATGCTGACCACCCGCCACCTTCCTGTCCTGCCGTCCTGTCACGCGCTTTGCCTGGCGGCCAGCATGTGTATGTGATGCCCCCCTGGCGCCGCCGCGGTGCCTGATACCCCACGCTGTCGTTTTTCGAGTACGCCGTCCGGCCACGAGCCGCGCTGCCGGCGGGGCGGCGTGCCGCCCGGAGTTCGACCACCACCGCTGTCTTTAACGTTCACCCAAGGAGAAAAATCATGACAATCAAGGCCATCAACGTCCGTAACCAGTTCCGCGGCAAAGTGAAGGAAATCATCGACGGTCCCGTCGTCTCGGAAGTCGATATCGAAACCCCGGCCGGCATCGTCACCTCCGTCATCACCAGCCGTTCCGTGCGCGACCTGGGCCTGGCCCCGGGCGTGGAAGTGGTGGCGCTGGTGAAGGCGACGGAAGTGTCCATCGCCAAGCTGTAAGGCCTTCGCAACGCGCCGGCCCTGTTACGCCAGGACCTTCCTCCATGCCCGAGCCACGAGCGACGGCCATGGGCGTTTTCCCACTCGATCACTCCACGATGACCCATTTTTATCATCCACATTAGGTGCGGGCCTTTCCGGTCCGGACCTGGTCTTTTTCTGGCGAGGTACCGTGAACAAGGTTTTGACTTTCCCCGATTCGACCGGGATGGCGCTGTCGATCCGCGCCAAGGCGCTGCTGTTCCATGACCACCGTTCGCTGGCGCTGCTGGAACAGGTCGAGCGCATCGCCCGCAGCGATGCCACCGCCCTGATCGTCGGCGAGACGGGCACGGGCAAGGAGCTGGTGGCGCGCCACATCCATGCGCAAAGTGAACGCAGCGGTCCTTTCATCGCCGTCAACTGCGGCGCCTTTTCCGAGTCCCTGATCGACGCCGAACTGTTCGGCCACGAGACGGGCGCCTTCACGGGCGCCAGCCAGGCCCGCGCCGGCTGGTTCGAGGCGGCCAACGGCGGCACCCTGTTCCTCGACGAGATCGGCGACCTGTCGATGGCCCTGCAGGTCAAGCTGCTGCGCGTGCTGCAGGAGCGTCAGGTGGTGCGCCTGGGCTCGCGCCGCGCCATTCCCCTCGACGTGCGGCTGGTGGCGGCGACCAATGTCGACCTGCACAAGGCCATTGCCGCCGACCGCTTCCGCGCCGACCTGTATTACCGCCTCAGCGTGGCCACCGTCAACCTGCCGCCGCTATACCAGCGCCCGGGCGACATCCTGCCGCTGGCGCGCCACTTCATCGGCGTCTACGGCGCCAAGCTGAAACTCGACCATGCGGCGCTGGCGCCGGCCGCGCAGGCCGCCCTGCTGGCCTACGACTGGCCCGGCAATATCCGCGAGCTGGAAAACGTCATCCACTACGCGCTGATCGTCTGCCGCGACGACTGCATCCAGGCCGACGACCTGCGCATGGGCGGGCGCCTGCCCACCGCGCGCACGGCGATGCCGGAACCGGCGCCGTTTCCCAACGTGCCGGTGGCGGGTGGGCCCGCTGCGACGTCGCCCTTGGCGCGCCTGGACGCGCTGCTGGAGGAGCTGGTCGAGGCGGGCGAGCCGGCCCTGTTCGATACCGTCGAGGAGCGGCTGATCCGCAGCGCCTATGCCGCCTGCGAGCAGAACCAGGTGCAGACGGCGCGCGTGCTGGGCGTCAGCCGCAACGTGCTGCGCACGCACCTGAAGCGCTTCGGCCTGATCGGCGGCGAGGCGGTGGACGGCAAGGCCGAGGACTACCACGGGTTTTCGGTGGCGCTGTGATGGTCCGGGTTCGATAGCTGCTGCGCCGCTGTTCGCCAGCCAACATGGGCTGCACGGCACGCAGCAGTTTTCGGGCGAACCGGCCCTGTTTTCACGTGAAAACGCATGGCACGAATGCTGCAATGGAGAGCGTAGTTCCGCGGGCCCCGCCCGGCACTCCCCCAACCATTGGAGAACCATAGTGAACGATCGCCTCAGCCGCCTCAATGCCTCGCCTTCCGTCGCCGTCAAGGCCAAGCTCGATTTCCCCGTCATCGACACCGATGTCCATACCAACGACTACACGCCCGACCTGGAAGACTATGTCGCCAACTACGGCGGCGTGAAGCTGGTCGACGCGCTGCGCAAGGCCTCGGCTTCGCGCATCGGCCGCGGCGGCATCGGCAACGGCAAGAACTGGTACCAGCAGACGCCGGAAGAGCGCCAGTACTACCGCACCATCCGCGCGCCGTGGTGGGCCCGCGTGACGAAGAACACGCTCGATGTCGCCACCTACCATCTGCCCGAGCTGCTGTACGAACGCCAGGAGGAGCAAGGCTCGGACTACTCGATCCTGTTCCCCAATAACGTGCTGGCGCCGCTGGGCGTGCGCGACAAGGACGACCGCACGGCCCTGCAGCGCGCTGTCAACCACTACCACGCCGACCTGTATCGCAAATACAGCGACCGCCTGACCCCCGTCGCCGGCATTGCCCTGCACACGCCCGAGGAAGGCATCGCCGAGCTGGAATTCGCCATCAAGACCCTGGGCCTGAAGGCCGTCAATATCGCCGGCAGCGTGCGCCGCCCGATCCGCGCCCTGGCCGACAAGTACCCGGCCGACCAGCATCCGGAACTGCAGAAGTACATCTCCTACCAGGACTTCTACGGCATCGACAGCGAATACGACTACGACCCGTTCTGGGCCAAGGCCGTCGAACTGGGCGTGCCCATCCTGACGCACTACGGCAGCCAGGGCTGGACCGGCCGCAGCTCGATCAGCAACTACATGAACAACCATATCGGCCACTTCGCCGACGGCTCCGAGGCCTTCGCCAAGGCCCTGTTCTTCGGCGGCGTGACGAAGCGCTTCCCGCAGCTGCGCGTGGGCCTGCTCGAAGGGGGCGCGGACTGGGGCGCGCGCGTGTTCACGCACCTGGTCGACCGCTGGGAGAAGCGCAGCCTGGAAGGCCTGAAGAACTACGACCCGGCCGCCACCGACCGCGCCCTGCTGACCGACCTGTTCGCCCGCTACGGCAGCGAGCTGACGAAGGGCCGCTCGATCGAAGGCGAAGACCTGATCCGCGACACCTTGGGCGAGCACTACACGCACGGCGCGCGCCAGCCGCAAGGCAGCGAGCTGGAAGACTTCGCCGCCGCCGGCATCCAGGACGTCGAGGACATCAGGAAGCGCTGGGTCGACAGCTTCTTCTTCGGCTCCGAATCGGACGACCGCACCATCGCCACCGCCTTCAACGACAAGGCCAATCCGCTGGGCACGAAGATCAACGCAATCTACTCGTCCGACGTCGGCCACTGGGACGTGCCGGACCTGACCGACGCGCTGGCCGAAGCCTACGGCCTGGTCGAACAGGGCATCCTCAGCGAAGCGGACTTCAAGGCCTACGTCTTCACCAATCCGTACAAGCTGTACACGGAAGCCAATCCCGACTTCTTCAAGGGCACGGCGGTGGAAGCGAAGCTGAAAGCCAACCCCCAGGCGTAACACAGCCGAGTCCGTGTCAACAACGGGAACAACGGGGTCAGGCACGTTTCTCGACACGGGCTCAAGCACGCAACAGTAGAGCACGTGTCGAGTTTCGTGCCGGAGGGAGGACCGGCATGCATGCCGGTCCCGCTGCGTTGGCGAGGAACGATGTTCCTCGAAACCCCAACTACGCCCCCGAAGTTGACACAACCCCCAGGCGTAACACAGCCGAGTCCGTGGCAACAACGGGGTCAGGCACGTTTCTCGACACGGGCTCAAGCACGTAACAGTAGAGCACGTGTCGAGTTTCGTCCCGGAGGAAGGACCGGCATGCATGCCGGTCCCGCTGCGTTGGCGAGGAACGATGTTCCTCGAAACCCCAACGACGCCCCCGAAGTTGACACGGACTCTACCGTAGCGCCACTGCATTCATACATCATCTACGGAGAATTTCATGGCTCAGCGCAAGATGCGTCTCGGCGCGTTCATCATGGCCACCGGCCACCATATCGCCGCGTGGCGGCATCCCGGGTCGCAGCCCGATTCGGGCGTCAATATCGATCATTACATTCGCGTGGCGCAGACGGCCGAGCGGGGCAAGTTCGACCAGGTGTTCGTGGCCGACAGCCCCGGGGTCGCCTACCGGGGCAGCGACGAGTCGTTCAGCCGCCAGGGGCGCGTGTCGTACTTCGAGCCCGTCACTCTGTGGGCCGCGCTGTCGGTCGTGACCAAGCATATCGGCTTCGTCGCCACCGCATCCACCACGTATGAAGACCCATTCCTGCTGGCGCGCAAATTCGCGTCGCTCGATCACATCAGCAAGGGCCGCGCGGCGTGGAACGTCGTCACCACCGGGGCCGATACGGTGTACGGCAACTTCGGCCTGGAACAGCACCCGGACCCGGAAATCCGCTACGAAAAGGCGCACGAGTTCCTCGACGTCGTCAAAGGGCTGTGGGACAGCTTCGAGGACGACGCCTTCGCGCGCGACCCGGAGAGCGGCGTCTACTTCGATACAAACAAGCTGCACGCGCTGAACCACCACGGCAAATACCTGAAGGTGGCCGGGCCGCTGAACCTGGAGCGCTCGCCGCAGGGCCAGCCCGTCATCGTGCAGGCCGGTTCGTCCGAGCCGGGGCGCGAGCTGGCCGCCGCCACGGCCGAAGCCATCTTCACGGCGTGGACCAGCCTGGAGGAAGCGCAGGCCTTCTACAGCGACGTCAAGGGCCGCCTGGCCAAGTACGGCCGCCGCGCCGACCAGCTGCTGATCCTGCCCGGCATCTCGCCCGTCATCGGCCGGACGCAGGAGGAAGCGGAGGCGAAATGGACCGAACTGCAAAAGCTGATCCATCCGTCCGTCGGCCTCGACACCATCGCCCGCTTCTGGCCGGGCGAAGACCTCAGCAAGTGGGACCTGGACGCGCCGCCGCCGTACTACCCGACGCCGCCGGCCGGCAAGAACAGCCGCCACCACGTCGTCATCGAACTGGCGCGGCGCGAGCGCTTCACCGTGCGCCAGCTGTACGAATACCTGGCCGGCGCGCGCGGCCACTGGGTGGTGGTGGGCACGCCGCAGAAAATCGCCGACGAGATGCAGAAGTGGTTCGAGAACGGCGCGGCCGACGGCTTCAACGTGATGCCGCCCGTGCTGCCGCAATCGCTGGACGAATTCGTTGACCTGGTGATCCCCGAGCTGCAAAAGCGCGGCCTGTTCCGCACCGAGTACGAAGGCACGACCCTGCGCGAGAACCTGGGCCTGGACAAGCCGCAGAACCGTTACGCGATCAAGGCGGCGAAAGCGGCGTGACGCCATGCGGCGGCGCTGCTGGCTTTGCAGCAGCAGCGCCGCCATCTGCTGCCCCGGTGCTGGCGAATCGACAGCAAACGCAAAAAAACCCCACTGAAACCCTACCAAAACCCCTGAAAAGCTTGGCACGGAAACTGCGTAATAGGGAGTGAATGGCGCCAAGCGCCGCAGCAATCGTCCAACCCGACAGGAGCCTTGTTTGAAGTATCCACACCCAATAAAAATAAGCCGTGCGCTGGCCGGCGCCGGCATCCTGACCCTTGCCGGCGCCGCCCATGCGGCCGGCCCCACGAACCAGCAACTGCAGAAGCAGATCGAGGAACTGAAGGCCCTGGTCACGAGCCTGCAGCAGCAGGTCCAGGCCCGGCAAGCGCCGGCGGCCGACACCGCCAAGGGCGCCACGGCCGAAGCGGTCGTCGTGGCACCAGGGCTTGATGCCACCGACAAGATCGAAAGCGCCACCAAGGCCGATATCGACGGCCTGCGCACGGACCTGGAAAACTACAAGTACGAGCAGAAGCGCAACCGCGAAACGAAGACGGCGCTGACCACGCGCGGCACCACCATCGGCGGCAGCGTGCAGGTGCGCGCCACGGCGCAGGAGCAGGCCAGCCGCGCCGGCAGCACGGCCCTGGCGGCGGACCGTCACAGCAGCTTCGACATCCCCCAGGCCACGCTCAATTTCAGCGGCAGCCTGTATCGCGATTATTCGGAAGGCCGCAACCTCGACTACCGCCTGGCTTTTGCCTACGCCAAGACCAGCCCCGGAACGGATGCCAGCCAGCTCAATGCCACCGACGCCTACATCCGCTACAGCCCCTTCCCCACGTTGACGGGGCTGGAAGACCCGCGCCTGACCATCACGCTGGGTCAGCAGCAGATTCCGTTCGGCCTGGAAGCGCAGATCGGCGAGGAGCTGCGGCCCGTCATCAACAGCGCCCAGTTCCTTGGCGGCCTCGGGGTCGGCAACCGGCAGATCGGCCTGATCGTGCGGGGCGACTACGACCCGTACGTGGACTACGGCTTCAACTACCGCGCACCGCTGATCGAATACGCCTTCGGCGTCGTCAACGGCAGCGGCCCGAATAAATCGGACGACAACAACAGCAAGGACTACCTGGCGCGCCTGGCCTTCACCTTGCCGGTCGATTATTTCAGCCTGCTGCGCGAGCTGAAGGTGGGCGTGTCGGCCTACAAGGGCACGAAGAACCTGACGGCCGGCACCACGCCCGCCGTGGTGGGGCAGACCAAGCGCGATCGCTACGGCTTCGACATCTACTACAACCACGCGCCCTTCGGCATCACCTACGAATACGCGGAAGGCCGCGACGGCGTGGTCGGCACGGGCGCGGACATCAAATCGCGCGGCCAGTATGTCACCGCCTTCTACACCTGGGGCGAGCAGTGGGTGGCCAGCTCGCGCGCCCAGGCGAAATACGACGACTACTGGCCCAAGTCCTACCAGCTGTTCGCGCGCTACGACATCTATGACCCGAATCGCGCGCTGGCCAACGACAAGAGCAAGATCGCCACGGCCGGCTTCAACCTGTTCTTCGCCGAGACGACCAAGTTCCAGATCAACCTGAACCACTACCAATACGAAAACCCCGCGCAGCGCAGTGCCAACGAATTGCTGGCGCAATTCCAGTTCGGTTTCTGACCGCTCGCCGCCATAGGACATCGCCATGAACTCTTCCCGCTTCCGCAGTCTTGCCGCCCTGTTCGGCGCCGTCGTCGCCGGCACCCTGGCCTTTGCCGTGCCGTCGTCCGTGCTGGCCCAGGACAAACCCAAGGTCATCCGCATCTCCTACTCCAGTGCCGGCACGGGCGGAAGGCCCATCGTCGGCGGCTCCACCATCGCCACGGCCCACCAGCAAGGCGCGCTGGAGAAAGAATTCGCCAAGGACGGCATCAAGGTCCAGTGGACCTTCAACCCCGGCGCCGGCCCGGCCACCAACGAGCAGCTGGCCAACGGCCTGGCCGATTTTGCCCACCACGGCGACCTGCCCATCATCATCGGCCGCTCGACCGGCCTGCGCACGAAGATCCTGTTCTCGTACACGCGCTTCGGCGCGGCCTACATCACCGGTCCGATCGACTCGCCCGCCAAGTCGCTGGAAGATTTGAAGGGCAAGCGCCTGGCCGTCTTCAAGGGCACGGCCAGCCAGCTGGCATTGGGCCGCATCCTCAAGAAGAACGGCTGGACGGAACGCGACTTCAAGACCGTCAGCATGGACGGCGACACCCTGCGCGCGGCGATTGCAACGAAGGACGTCGACGGCGGCTTCATCGCCCCGTTCGACCTGGAGTCGCGCGGCGTGGGCAAGCTGATTTACTCCACCGGCCCCGATCCGGAGCTGGCGTCACAGGGCGTGTTCTGGGTGTCCGAGGAATTCGAGCGCAAGTATCCCGACATCGTGCAGCGCGTCGTCACCACCCTGATCAAGGTGGCCGCCTGGGGGTCGGACGAGAAGAACCGCGAGGCGCAATACAAGCTGTGGTCGAACTCCGGCACCAGCTATTACGAGTACCAGAAGACCTATTTAGACGTGCCGCTGAAGTGGCGCCTGTCGCCGCTGCTGGACGAGTACTTCGTCGAGAACCTGAAGAAGTCCATCGTGCAGGCCAAGGAGTTCCGGCTGATCCGGCGCGACGTCGACATCAACGGCTGGCTGGCACCCCAGTACCTGAACACGGCGCTGAAGGAGCTGAAGCTGGAAGGCTACTGGCCCGAGTTCAACGCGGCCGGCAAGCCGAAGCTGGCGCAGAAGTAAGCCGCGGAGCGACGCCATGACCACGGCCACTTCCCTTTCCCGTCTGGCGGCGCCTGCCGCACCTCTCGCGCCGGCGGCCCCGCCGCGCCGGCATGCCGCGGTATCCCTGCTGGCCACGCGCGCCGTCGATGTCGCCGCGGGCCTGATCCTGCCCCTGCTTCTGCTGGGCCTGTGGCAGTACGCCGTCGACCGCCACTGGCTGGCCGAGCAGATACTGCCGGCGCCCGCCCTCGTGTGGGACTCGCTGGTGGACCTGTGGCAAAGCGGCGAGCTGGGCACGCACCTGGCCATCAGCCTGACGCGCCTGGCGTGGAGCCTGGCCATCGGCGGCGGCGCCGGGCTGCTGCTGGGGGTGGCGATGGGCGTGTCGGCGCCGGCCAAGGCCTATCTGTATCCCAGCTTCCAGCTGGTGTCGCAGTTCCCCGTGATCGGCTGGGTGCCGCTGCTGATCGTCTTCGCCGGCATCGGCGAGGCGCTGAAGATTTCCGCCATCGCCATTGCCGTCGTCGTGCCGGTGGCCGTCAATACCTACCGGGGCATCCGCAATATTCCCCGCGCCCTGCTGGAAGTGGCCGCCGTGTACCGCTTCACGTTCGGCCAGACGGTGCGGCGCCTGGTGCTGCCGGCGGCGGCGGCCGGCATCTTCAACGGGCTGCGCCAGGGCGTCATGCACGCGTGGCTGTCGCTCGTGTTCGTCGAGCTGCTGGCGTCGAGCGAAGGCATCGGCTACCTGATGGTGTGGGGCCGGCAACTGCTGCAGCTCGATATCGTCGTCGTCGGCATGCTCGTCATCGGTGCGGTGGGCATCGTGCTGGACCGGCTGCTGGCCTGGGGCGAAGCACGCCTGCAAGGCTGGCAGCGGCAAGCTTACTGAGGAGACGACAATGCGCATCCTGACAAACATTCGCGACACCGACCTGCGCGGCTTTGTTTTGCCGCTGGCCTTCCTCGTGCTGTGGTACCTGGTGACGGCGCTGCAACTGGTGAACACGAAGCTGATCGTGCCGCCGGCCGCCGTGGTGGCCGCTGCCTGGGACGTCGTCGGCAGCGGCCAGCTGCTGACCGGCCTGCGCGCCAGCCTGGTGCGCGACCTCTCCGGCTTCGCGGCCGGCAGCGGCGCCGGCATCCTATTCGGCCTGCTGCTGGGCGTGTCGCGCTGGGCCGAGCGGCTGGTGGGCCCAACCTTCCATACCCTGAAGCAGATCTCCCTGTTCGCCTGGCTACCGCTGCTGTCGACGTGGCTGGGCACGGGCGAGTCGGCCAAGATCCTGTTCATCGCCCTGTCCGCCTTTTATCCGGTGGCGCTGAACACCTTCGAAGGCGTGCGCAGCGTGACGCGGGCCCAGTTCGAGGTGGCCCGCGTGCTGGGCTTCGGCCGGCTGCAGCGGCTGTTCCGGCTGGTGCTGCCGGCCGCGTCGGCCCAGATCGCCACGGGCCTGCACCTGGCCCTGCTGTATGCGTGGCTGGCCACCATCGGCGCCGAATACCTGCTGGGATCGTCGGCCCAGGGCGTGGGCAGCGTCGTCATCCGCGGCAAGGCCACCTTCCACGTCGAGCTGATCGTCGTCGGCATGCTGCTGATCGGGCTGGTCGGCATGGGCCTGAACCGCTTGGCGGCGCTGGTCGAAGGACGCGTGCTGCACTGGCGCGGCCCGGCACGGTAAAGGAACGAACATGACGACCCTGATCGCCAACCACGTCCCCGCCGCCTTGCCGGCTGTCCGGCGCCCCCGGCTGCGTTGGAACCACGATGCGCTGCGACGTTTCGCGCTGTCCTGGCCCTTACCGCTGGCCGTGCTGCTGCTGTGGTCCCTGGCGGCCCGCTTCGAATGGCTGCCGCCGCAGATCCTGCCGCCGCCATCGATGGTGGCGGCCACCTTCATCGACCTGATGGCCTCCGGCGAATTGCCGGACAACCTCTGGATCAGCCTGTGGCGCGTGCTGGCCGGCTTCGCCGCCGGCGCCGCCGGCGGGCTGGCGCTGGGAGTGCTGATGGGCCTGTCGCCGACGGCCAAGGATTACCTCTATCCCAGCTTCCGCGCCATCGCCCAGGTGCCGTCCATCGGCTGGTTGCCGCTGCTGATGATGCTGGTGGGGATCGGCGAAGCCCTGAAGATCATCCTGATCGCCAAGGCCGCCTTCGTGCCCGTGGCGTTGAACACGTACAAGGGGCTGGAGAACGTGTCGACCCGCTTTATCGAAGTGGCGCGGGTGTACCGCTTCACGCGCTGGCAGTTGCTGACGAAGGTGGTGTGGCCGGCCGCCTTCCCGCAGGTGTGGAACGGCATCCGCTACGGCCTGACGCATGCCTGGCTGGCCCTGGTGGCGGTGGAGTTGCTGGCGTCCTCGGAAGGCCTGGGCTTCATGATCGTCTACGGCCGCCAGCTGTACCAGCTCGACGTCGTGCTGGCCGCCGTCGTCGTCGTCGGGGCCGTCGGCTTCGCCCTCGACAAGGTGCTGGCGCTGATCGAAAACCACCTCCTGCGCTGGCGGCGCGACGGTTTCTAGGAGAACACATGACCGCTTCGAACAATGCCGATCTGCGCCGCCTCTTGCGTGGTGTAACTCTGCCGGCGCTGCTGCTGGCCTGGTGGTGGGCGGCCTTCCGCTTCGGCTGGACCGAGGCCGTGCTGGTGGTGCCGATCGAGAAAGTGTGGGACACGGCCGTGCGCATGTCGTCCACGGGCGTGCTGTGGCAGTCGCTGGGCGCGTCGCTGGCGCGCGACCTGGCCGGCTTCGCGCTGGGCAGCCTGGCCGGGTTCGCGCTGGGTATCGCGCTGGGCCTGTCGCGGCTGCTGGAAAACCTGGTGGGGCCGACCTTGCACACGATCAAGCAGATCTCGCTGTTCGCGTGGATTCCCCTGATCTCCGTGTGGTTCGGCCTGGGCGACACGGCCAAGGTCATCTTCCTGTCGCTGGCGGCCTTCTTTCCCGTCGCGCTGAACACCTTCGAAGGCATCCGCAGCGTCCCGCGCGAGCTGATCGAGGTGGGCCGCGTGTTCGCCCTGTCGCCCGGCCAGATGCTGCGGCGCGTGGTGCTGCCGGCCGCGCTGCCGTCGATCTTCAACGGCGTGCACCTGGCGCTGATCTACGCGTGGCTGGCCACCTTGGGCGCCGAGTACCTGCTGACGTCGGGCATCGGCATCGGCAACCTGCTGACGGACGGGCGCGAGCACCTGTGGATGGACCAGGTGCTGCTCGGCATCGTCATGGTGGGGCTGGTGGGCTTCGGCCTGAACCTGGCCGCCACCCGTATCGAAACCCGCTTGCTGCGCTGGCGCGGCAATTCCACCGGCCAGTATTAACTTTGGAGAAAACATGGCACACGCAGGTACCCTGGAAATCAACAACCTGAGCAAGCAGTTCCGCGTCAAGGGCCAATCCCTCGATGTGCTCGACAATATTTCGCTGTCGATCAAGCCGGGCGAATTCATCAGCATTGTCGGCGCCAGCGGCTGCGGCAAGTCGACCCTGCTGCGCCTCGTGATCGGCCTGGAGAACGACTACCAGGGCGAGATCCTGCTGGACGGCAAACGGGTCGTCGGCACCAGCCTGGAGCGCGGCATCGTGTTCCAGGAACACCGGCTGTTCCCGTGGCTGACGGTGGCGCAGAACGTCAGCCTGGGCCTGCTCAACGCGGACCTGCCGGAGCGCGAGAAGGACCGCTCGGTGCAGGAGCATATCGAACTGGTCGGCCTGAAGGGCTTCGAGGGCGCCTACCCGTACCAGTTGTCCGGCGGCATGTCGCAGCGGGTGGCCATCGCGCGGGCGCTGGTGAACCGGCCCGAGGTGCTGCTGTTGGACGAGCCCTTCGGCGCCCTCGACGCGCTCACGCGCAACCACCTGCAGCAGGAATTGCAGCGCATCTGGGAGCAGGAAGGCATCACGGCCATCCTCGTCACCCACGATGTCGACGAGGCCGTCTACCTGGGCGACCGCGTCGTCATCATGGAGCCCCGCCCGGGCCGCATCAAGCGCACTGTCGACGTGCCGCTGCCCCGGCCGCGCGACCGGGGCAGCTATGCCTTTGCCGCCATCAAGGACGATGTGCTGGCCGAGTTCGCCGACACGCCGCCCGTCGCGCTGGTGACGCCACCGCAGACCGTGTCCGACTGGCAGTTCGCCTGGTAATCCTCAACGAAAGAAACCATGTCCGATCCCTTTGAATTGCTGCACGCCCGTTACGGCGCCGCGGCCGCTGTCGCTGCCGAATCCTTCAACCCCGTGCTGGAGACCTTGTTTGCGCACCGCTCCGTGCGCGATTTCCTGCCCGATGCGCTGCCGGCCGGCACCCTGGAATTGCTGGTGGCGGCGGCCCAGTCGGCGCCCAGCTCCTCGAACCTGCAGGTGTGGAGCGCCATCGCCGTGACGGAGCCCGAACGCAAGGCACGCCTGGCCGCGCTGGTGGGCAACCAGAAGCAGGTGCGCGAGGCGCCCCTGTTCGTCGCGTGGCTGGTCGATCTGTCGCGCCTGAAACGCCTGGCCGCCGCACGGGGCCGCGAGATCGAAGGCGCCGATTACCTGGATACCTTCCTGATGGGCGTCATCGACGCGGCGCTGGCGGCGCAGAACGCCGTCACGGCGGCCGAATCGCTGGGCCTGGGCACGGTGTACATCGGCGCGCTGCGCAACCAGGCCGAAGCGGTGGCGACGGAACTGGGCATCGCGCCTGGCGACGGCGTATATGCCGTGTTCGGCCTGTGCGTGGGCGTGCCCGATCCGGCCAGGCCGGCCGCCGTCAAGCCGCGCCTGCCGCAAGCGTCCGTGCTGTACCGCGAACAGTACACGCCGGCGCCGGTGGAGGAGGAAGTGGCCGCCTACGACGAGGTCATGCGCGCCTTCTATGCCAGCCAGGGCCTGCCGGACAACACGTGGAGCGAGCATTCGCTGGCCCGGCTGCGTACGGCGGCGGACCTGAAGGGGCGCGACCGGCTGCGCGAGGCGCTGGCCGGCCTCGGCTTCGTCCTGCGCTGATGCCGGCGCCCGCACCGGTCGCCAATGCCGCGTCCCCCGCCACCGCGCTGCTGCCGCCCTCGCGCCATTTCCTGACCGGCTTCATGGTGCTGGGCGTACTGGCCGGCACGTCGAACGGCGTGGCGAAAGTGGTGCTGCCCCTGTACGCCGCCGCCCTGCACGCCACGCCATGGCAGATCGGCCTGGTGGGCGGCCTGCAGTTCGTCGGCATGCTGCTGCTGTCGCTGCCGCTGGGTGCGCTGATCGACCGCATCGGCAGCCGGCCCCTGTTCCGCTTCGGCTGCCTGGGCGCCGTGGCCCTGTTCCTGGCCGGCTTCAGCTACGCGGCCACGCCGTGGCAGCTGATCGGCTGCGTCGTGCTGTTCGGCGTCGTCAACCCGTTCCGGATGGTGACGACGCAGACGGAGTTCCTGCACCTGGTGCCCCGCATAGGCGCGGCCCGGGCCGGCTGGCAGCGGGCCGCGCAAAGCTGCGGCATGTTCTTCGTCGGGCCCATGCTGGGCGCCCTGCTGATCGGCCTTGCCGGCTATGCCGATACCTTTCGCGTGGTGGCGGCCGGCCTGTTCGCCACCTTCCTGATCGGCGAACGGGTGCTGTCGGCCTCGCCGCCGGGCCAGGGTGCCGGCGCCGGCCCCTTCCTCGGCCGGCTGCTGGACCAGTTCCGGCTGATCGGCCGCCGCGCCGACCTGCGCCGCATCATGCTGATCGAATTCCTGGGCCAGGTGGCGATGTCGTACTTCACCGTCTTCGTCATCCAGATCGCGCTGCGCCGGTTCGGCATGCCCACGCAGCAGGCCGCCGGCCTCGTCACCCTGCAGGGCGCCACCTTCGTGCTGACCCTGCTGGCGGGCGGCACGCTGACGCGCAGCTGGCGCGACGAGACGCGCTTGCGCGCCGCCTTCGTCCTGTTGATCGGCTCACAGCTGCTGCTGGCGCATCCCTTCGGTCCGGCCGCGCTGTGGGCCGGGGCTGCGCTGCTGGGGCTGGGCCTGGGACTGCAGCACGTCACCAGCGTGGCGCTGTTTGCCGGGCTGGCGCAGGAACTGGGCCGGGGCCGCATCGGCGGGCTGTCCTCGCTGGCCGGCCCTAGCGGCGGCCTGGTCGGCGCCGTCGCCGGCGGCTGGATCAGCCAGCATGTCGGCATGCTGGCCGGCTTCCAGGTGCTGCTGGGACTGTTCGTGCTGCAGCTGTGCCGGGAGTGGCCGCGCGGGCGGGCTGCTTGAGCCGCAACAGCGCCGCAGCAGCTGGGTGGTGGCGGGTTGCTGCGAATGCAGCAGCCACGGCCGCGTTTGGGCTGTTTTCGATGGCACGAAAGCTGCAACGGTATTGGTATCCAACCAACGAGGACACACCATGAACCAGGCACGACGCCGCATCCTCCTTCGCTCCTACCGGTTTGCCGCCGGGCTGGCGGTCGCTGGCCATGTCGGGCTGGCGCTGGCGGCCCCGGCGCCTGCCGCTGCGCCCGCCGCTGCGCCCGCCGTCATCCGCATCGGCGTGGCGCAGCCGGCGTATGGCACGCCGCCCGGCATCGCCGGCTCGTCCATCGCGATTGCCCACGCCACGGGCGCCATCGAACAGGAATTCAAGCGCGACAACATCAAGGTCGAGTGGTATTTCTTCAAGGGGGCGGGACCGGCCGTCAACGAGGCCCTCAGCAACCGCCAGCTCGACTTTGCCTTCCAGGGCGACCTGCCGTCGATCATCGGCAAGGCGGCCGGGCTGAAGACGCGGCTGATCCTGGCCACGGGCGTGCGCACCCATATCTACCTGGCCGTGCCGCCCGACTCACCGATTCGCACCGTCAAGGATTTGCGCGGCAAGCGCGTGGCCATCTTCAAGGGCACCAATGCCCAGTTGCCGATCGACCGGCTGCTGGCGGCCAACGGTTTGAGCGAGCGCGACCTGAAGGTGGTGAACCTGGACACGGCCACGTCGCACGCGGCGCTGACGACGAAGGATATCGACGCCGTATTCGGCAGCTTCGACCTGCTCAAGCTGCGCGACAAGGGCGTGGCCCGCATCGTCTATTCCAGCAAGGGCGATTCGCCCATCTTCACGCGCCAGGGCCATATGCTCGTCACGGACGATTTCGCCACCCGCTACCCGGCGCAGACGCAGCGCTTCGTCAAGGCCGTCGTGAAATCGGCCCAGTGGAGTTCGGCGGAGGAGAATCGGGACGAGGTGTTCCGCATCTGGGCCCGGCCCGGCACGGCGAAATTCGAGCACTGGAAGGAAGACTACGCGGGCCAGCCCCTGCGCGTGCGCCTGAGCCCCCTGTTCGACCCGTTCCTGACGGCGCGCTACAAGGATGCGGTGGAGCACGCCCACCACTTCCGCCTGATCCGCAACAAGTTCGACGTGGACAGCTGGATCGACCGGCGCTTCCTTGACGCCAGCCTGAAGGAGCTCAAGCTGGACGGCTACTGGCCGGTCAACCCGGTGGGCGGGTGAGGGATTATTTCGAGATGCGCAGGATGGCCGAGGCAAGGCGCGAGAAGCAGGGCGTCAGGTCGGCCTGGGTGGCGGCGTGGCAGTACATGCCGACGGGCTTGTTGGGGTTGTAGCAGCGCGCCGGGCCATCGGCGACGTTGGCCATGCATTTCAGGACGTCTTCGCCTTTTTCCAGGTCAACGCCCGTCGGTGTTTTCAGGCTGGCGCCCAGGCCCAGCGTGAAGACAAACATCCCCTCGTCGCGCGCCTTAGCCGCCACGGCTTCCGGCAGGTTGCGCGCCGCCCGGCCGACATTCATTCTCCACAACGTCGCATCGCTGACATTTGCGGTGACCGGCCGGACGCCACTTGCACTGGTCACAATGGGAAACTCCTGCTTGTCATCGTGGGCGTTGTACCACTGGGGAAGCGACTTTACATAATTTTCTCCTGCGCCTCCAAAACCGCATACGCCGTAAGTATCTTGCCTGTTCAGGTCATACATTCCGCTGCCGTTGAGTTCAAACGTACCAGTACAGGTAGTAGCGGGCAAACTGGGATAAGCAGGATTTTTATAATTGACCTTGGCGCCCATGGCCGTCGGCTCGCCGTCCGAAAAAAACACGATTACGCGCAAGGTTGAACGGTTGATCTCGCTAATCTTGTTCAATTGGTCACGTGCATGCCACATGCCTTCGATCGACGCCGTGTTTCCGCCAAGGCTGTAGTTTGTAATCGTGCTCAGCATGGTCGGCCGGTCGAAGCCCCGGTCGACGGTGCGCATCGGAGTGTCGACCACGGCGCCAGAAGAAAAGTGGATCAGGCTGACCCGGTCCTGCGACATATTGAATTTTTCCAGGAAACTCTTCGCCGACGTCTTGACGGCGGGGAAAGCCGTGCCCAGCGAGCTCGACACGTCAATGACAAACGCCATATCCAGATCCTGCCGGATCGTCTGCGCAGACGCCACCGGCTTCATCGACGTGGAGCCCATCACCTGCATCAGCGAAACGGGCATCGGCGCTTCGGCCGTGACGTCGACCGTGACCATGCCACCATTGAAGGTGACGGTGGTGCCCAGCAGCTTCGGCTTGGACAGCATATAGCTGCTGGGGATATTGGCCGCGAAAAATTCCGCTGCCGCCTGCTGTGCGCTGGCCCGTTGCTGGGCCTCAGTATTGCCTGTCGTGACGGCACGTGCGCCGGCCACTGCCGCCGCATCCACTGCCGCGTTCAGGCGGGCCTTGACCAGGTAAGCCAGGCCGCCGTCCATCACCAGGCCGGCCATCGCCAGCACCAGCACCAGGCACACGGCCACCATGATGGCGACAGCGCCGCGCTGCCGTTGAAGAGTTGGTTGCATGTCAGAACACCGTCATCGAATACAGGTCGGGCCCGAGCGTGGGCAGGGCCAGGAAGCCGCCGCCGGCCACCAGCATGTTGAAGCGGTAGAACGATTCGACGATGTAGATCACTTCGCCGTCGGCCAGCTGGCCATTCATGATCAGCACCGTCGGGCGTGCCGCGCTGCTGGTGCAAGCCTCGTTGAGCCATGCGCTGCACTTGTAGATCTTGCTGCCGGGATTGTAGTTATTGTTGTTGTAGCCCAGGCCCAGCTGGCGCGCGCCGTCCTGCCAGCGGTACTGGTCCAGCACGACGTTCTTCGCCCCCGTGCCAGTGCCCACACCCATCACGCGGGTGATGTACATCATGCCGCGCTCGTTGACATTCAGCGGCGGCGCGCTGGCCATCAGCGCATACATGATGTCCTGGCTGTCCGTCTCGAGCGGTGTGTTGCCGCGCGCGGCCAGGTTGGCGCCTTCGCGGCTCAGGTTGACGAGGATGGTATTGGCCTGCAGCGCACGGGCCAGGTCGATCATGCCGAACAGCAGCATCATCAGGAAGGGCAGCAACAGGGCGAGTTCGACGGCGGCCAGGCCGCGCTGGCGGAGCAGGCGGGCGCTCATTAGAAGAACTCGTTGCGCATCGTGGCCGCCACCTTGAAGTGGTATTTCCCGTCCGTGAACAGCTTGGATATGAGCGGGGTCGTCACGGGCCAGGTGCAGTCCAGCTGCAGCACGACGATGTCGCCGGCCGCGCCGAACATGCCGTTGCTGTAAGCGGCGGTGGCATACGTCTTGCCGTTGACGGAAATGGATGGCGCCAGCTTGTCATAGAAGCCCAGCGAGCTGAGCTTGATTTTCTCGATGACGGCGGCGGAGCGTTGCGCCTTGGCGGCGGGATCGAGATTGCTCTGCCCCGTGACGGCATAACGGGCGCCTTCGCGCACGGCGTATTGCATCGTCAACGTTGTGAAAAAGATCAGGCTGAACTCAAGCAGCGCAATCAACACCAGCAGGAAGACAGGTGTAATGATCGCCATTTCGACGAGTGTGGCGCCAGACTGACGCCGGGTAACCGTTGGTATCATCATTCACACAACATTTGGGGGTTTTCTGCAGACGATGCAGTAAGATGTTGACATTCTACATGGCAATAATCCTTGCCGTATGCTTTTAAAACGCGCCCCAAAACGATTTACCGCCGGTGTCGGCCAGGAACAACGATGAGTTGGTATCAAAGCACGGTGCTGTCACCATTACGCTGGCTCGACGCGGGCCGGCAGCAGATTGCCACCACGCCGATGGACCGGCGCGGCGCCATTCCCGGCGCCGAAGCGTGGATGGTGTTCGGCATGCGCCTGCTGCTGGCCATTTCGGCCTTGCTGACCCTGTATATCGGGCCGGACGGCGTTGCGCTGGCCGGGCGCTGGGCATGGCTTATCTTCACCGCCTACGCGCTGCACAGCCTTGTCCTGCTGTGCGTGGCCCGTTCGCGCGCCGGCTTCTGGCACGGCCCCATCATCTATTGGCTCGATATCGGCTGGTATGGCTTGATGGTGTGCGCCACCGATGGTGTTCGCAGCCCCTTCTTCGCGTTCTTCTTTTTTGCCATCCTGGCCACGTCGTTCCGGCGCGGCTTCGATGCCGGCGCCCGGCTGACGCTGGGCTCGGCCCTGGTGGCCACGGGCGCCGTGCTGGTCACCCATGGCCTGGTGAATATCCAGCTGCTGCTGCTGCGTGCCACCTTCGTGCTGGCGCTTGGGTACATGATTGCATTCTGGGGCGGCCTGGCCGTCGACCAGCGCCGCCGCCTGGCGCTGCTGCGCGATGTCAGCCGGCTGTCCAACCCTCGCTTCGGGGTGCAGCACACGCTGGACTCGCTGATGGAAAAGATCCTGCGCTTCTACCGGGGTACCACTTGCGTGCTGCTGATGCAGGACAGCAGCGGGCGCTGGATGCTGAACACGGTACACCACCCCAGCACGGGCCGCGCCATCAGCCACAACAGCATTTCCGATGCGGCCGTGCTGCCGCTGCTGAACCTGAGCGATGCCGCCACCGTGCTGTACCGGGGCAGCGCGCGGCCCCTGGTGCCCTACGATATTCCCGCCGCCCAACTGGCCACGGGCGAGCATGGCTGGCGCGAGATCGATCCGGCCGCCTGCGAAGGCATCGCCGACTTGCTGGACACGAGTTCATTCATCAGCGCGGCACTGCCGCTGCGCAAGGGCGCCGGGCGCATCTTCGTCACGTCGGCCGAGCGCCTGCGGCGGGGCGACGCCACCTTCCTCAACCATATCGTGCAGCAGGCCTTCCCCGTCATCGAGACCATCGACCTGCTGGACCGGCTGGCCTCCGACGCAGCGTTTCGCGAGCGTCAAAAAATCGCGCGCGACTTGCACGACAGCACAATCCAGCCGTATATCGGCCTGCGCCACGCGGTGGCCGCCATCCGCAACCAGGCCGGCGACGATAACCCCGTCGCACCCGACCTGGACCGGCTGACCGAGATGTGCACGGAAGTCATCGGCGACATGCGCCAGTTCGCCCAGCGCTTCCGCAGCGGCCGGCAGGAAGAACCGGAGCTGCTGTTCGCGCTGCGTCGCCAGATCGCCCAGGTGCGCTCGTTCTACGATATCGAGGTCACGCTCGATGCGCAGGACGCGCCCGTCATCAACGACCGCATGGCCGCCGAGGTGTTCCAGATCGTCACCGAAGGCATCAGCAATATCCGCAAGCACACGCGGGTGCGCAGCGCCAGCGTGCGCCTGGCCGACGACAACGGCCAGCTGGCCATCGATATCGTCAATCCCGCCAGCGAGCGCGCCGTGCCGGCACCCTTCATGCCGATGTCGATCGCCGAACGCGTGCTGTCGCTGGGCGGCACCTTGAGCGTCGAGCCCACCGCGTGGCAGACGCAGCTGCGCATCCGCATTCCCACCTGATCACCGATATCCCTGGAGAGACCATGACGATCCGCATCATGCTGGTGGACGACCACAAGACCATGCTGTGGGGGCTGGAGCGCCTGATCCAGGCCGAGGCCCCCGCCTTGAGCCTGGTCGGCAGCGCCGCCGACGCGGCCGAGGCCACGGCCCTGTGCGCCGCGCTCAAACCCGACATCGTGCTGCTCGACCTGGACCTGAAGGGCAGCAGTTCGCTCGAGATCCTGCCGGCGCTGCTGGCGAACGGCGTCACGCGCGCCGTCATCCTCAGCGCCAACCGCGACCAGGCCACCTTGACCAGCGCCGTCAAGCTGGGCGCGCGCGGTGTCGTCAGCAAGGAAGCGGCGACGGAGGATGTATTGGCCGCCGTGCGCAAGGTACACGCGGGCGACTTGTGGCTGGACCAGTCGCTGATGCAGGCCTTGCTGGGCCAGATCGTCGCGCCCACGCCGCGGGCCGATCCGGAAGCGGCGCGCATCGCCTCGCTGACGGCGCGCGAGCGCGAAGTGATCGGCATGATCGTGCAGGGCAAGGGGGCGCTGAACAAGGACCTGGCCGAACGGGCCTTCATTTCCGAGCGCACCCTGCGCAACCACCTGACGACGATCTACCAGAAGCTCGACGTCGCCAACCGGCTGGAGCTGTACGTCTACGCGACCCGCCACGGCATGGGCAATTAGTCCACCTCAGGGACCATCTAGTACATATGTACCGGACCGGGGTGGCGTCCGGTCCCACGCAAAAGGGGAGGTTTGACGGATGTGCAAGGGCGCTGCTCTGCGTACGATGTCATTCATGCGCTGCGCACTGATTCATGCGGCGCGACGGCAACCGGACAGGAGCAGACGTGTACGACAAAGAAGATTTCCCGGAACAGCAATACGAACGCACGGGAACGCCGACGATGTCGTATGTGATTCTGACCGCCCTCGTTGCAGTCGTCGGCTTCATCGCGGTATTGGCCGCATGGACTGGCGCATAAGCACCGACCAACCTCTCATTCGAAGGACACACTATGCAATTCATCAAGAACTTCATCAAAGAAGAAGACGGCGTCACCGCCATCGAATACGCACTGATCGCAGCACTGATCGCCGGCGTCATCGGCGTGGCAGTCAAGGCCCTGGGCACTGACGTGAACGCAATCTTCACCAAGCTGAAGTCGTCGATCGCAGGTACCTAAGCACTGCCCCACGGCCCGCCGCCACGGCGCGCCACAGTCCGGAACCGGTTCGCCCGTTCCGGACTTTTACTTTATAACGGAGCCAACCTTGTCATTGCTGCCACTCCTGCTGCTGTCCGCCTTGCTCGGCCTGGCCGTCTGGCATGACCTGCGTGCGCGCCGTATTCCGAATTTCGTTGTCTTCCCCGGCGCGGTGCTGGCGCTGGCGCTGCATGCGCTGCTGCCGGCTGGCGCGGGGCTGCTCGGCACGCCGATGGGCGCTCTGGGCATCTGGTCGGCGCTGGGCGGCCTGGCACTGGGCCTGGCCTTCCTGCTGCCGATGTATGTGCTGCGCCTGATGGGCGCGGGCGACGTCAAGCTGCTGGCCATGGTGGGCGCCTTCGTCGGCACCGGCGGCATTCTCGCCGTCGGCATCGCCACCCTGCTGGCCGGCGGTGTGCTGGCCATCGTCGTCGCCGCCTGCCAGGGCAGCCTGCGCCGCGTCATGAACAACACCTACCAGACCATGCTGCATGCCGGCCTGACGGGCCTGAATGACGGCATCGCCCTGCCGGCCGCCGCGAGCGGCCGCCTGCCGTATGCCGTGGCCATCGCATCCGGCACCGCCGCCTGCGTGCTGTGGCTGCGCGCGTTCGGGGAGCTGCCGCTGTGAGCGAAGCGATCATGGCACCGGCCGACGCACGCGCGCCGCGCACCGTCGAGGACACCGGCCTGCCCTTCCTGTTCCTGGCCGAACTGGTGGCGAAAGTGCTGCACCAGCGCGGCCAGCTGCGCCTGCCGGAACTGGCCTCCCACCTGAAACTGAGCGTCAGCGTCATCGATCCGCTGATCGTGTTCCTGCGCGCAGAAAAACTGTGCGAAGTGGCGCGCATCGGCAACAGCGGCACCGACGCCGACCTATCCTATGTGCTGACCGAAGGCGGCCGCCTGCGCGCCGCCACGGCACTGGGCCGCAATGCCTACGCCGGCCCGGCGCCCGTCACCCTGGCCGCCTACACGGCGCAGGTGCAGGCGCAGAGCGTGGCCGGCGTGCATGTCACGCGCGCGCACATGGCGGCCAGCTTCGGCAGCATCGTCGTCAACCCCCGCGTGCTGGCGCAACTGGGGTCGGCCATGAACTCGGGCCGCGCGCTGTTCCTGCACGGCCAGGCCGGCAGCGGCAAGACCTTCCTGGCCGAGCGCCTGCGCAACCTGCTGTCCGGCGCCATCGCCGTGCCGCACGCGCTGATGGTCGATGGCGAAGTGATTCCCTTTTTCGACAACGTGCAGCACCAGCTGGTCGAAGAGACGGTCGCCGCCAGCACCGGCTTCGATCGCGGCACCGCGCCGGACATGCGCTGGGTGCGCGGCGTGCGGCGCCCCGCGGCGCTGGCCGGCGGCGAATTGACCCTGGACATGCTCGACCTGCGTTTCGACGCGCACACCCGCCTGTACCAGGCGCCGCCGCACCTGAAATCGAACAACGGCATCTTCATCATCGACGATCTGGGGCGCCAGCGTTGCTCGCCGGAAGAGCTGATGAACCGCTGGATCGTGCCGATGGACCGCAACGTCGATTACCTGACCCTGCACACCGGCCACACCTTCCAGGTGCCGTTCGACGTGATCGTCGTGTTCTCGTCGAACTTCGTGCCGCACCGCCTGTCCGACGGCGCTTTCCTGCGCCGCCTGGGCTACAAGATCGAAGTGCCGCCCGCGTCGGAAACCGAATACCACGAGTTGTTCCGCCAGGCCTGCGACCAGGCCGGCGTGAGCTTCGATGCCGCCGTATTCGAGTACCTGCTCGACTGCCACCGCCAGCGCAACGTGCCGCTGCTGGCCTGCTACCCGCGCGACCTGTTGCGCCAGTTGCGCGACCTGGCACGTTACGAAGACCGCCCCCCGGAACTGAGCCGCCCGAACCTGGACTGGGCCTGGGATAACTATTTTGCCGTGGGCAGCCTGCATGGCTGCGCCCTGGAGTTGGAACGCCGCGAACGCGGCAGGATGGAGAACGACTGATGCGAAATTCACGATCACTGCTCATTATTGGCGTGGCCCTGTTCCTGGCGCTGGCCGCCGTGCTGGTCGCGGCCAAGCTGATGAGCGACCAGGGCACGAGCGGCACGCGCGTGGCCGTTGCCGCCGCCGATATCGGCCAGGGCGCGCGCCTGGTGCCCGCCAACCTGCAACTGGTCGAGTGGCCAAGCGGCTCGGTGCCGCCCGGTGCCATCACGGACCTGAAGCTGCTGGAGAACCGCGTCACCCGCACCGATATCGGCAACGGTGAGCCGATCCTGGAATCGAAACTGGCGCCGCCCGGCACCACCGGCGGCCTGTCCGCAGTCGTCGCCGCCGGCAAGCGCGCTATGACGGTAAGGGTCAACGACGTCGTGGGCGTGGCTGGCTTCGCGCTGCCGGGCAATTATGTCGACATCCTCGTCAACCTGGCCGCCGGTGCCAGCGATAACGGCGTGCGCGAGCAGTCGATCTCGAAGATCGTGCTGGAACGTATCCTCGTGCTGGCCGTGGCGCAGGAATCGAACCGCGACGACACCAAGCCGCGCGTCGTCAATGCCGTGACCTTGGAACTGACGCCGGACCAGGTCGAAAAGCTCGACCTGGCACGCAGCATCGGATCGCTGTCGCTGGTGCTGCGCAACCAGGTCGATCCGCAGCCGGCCAACACGGAAGGCGCCACGCGCGAATCCGTGCTGGGCCTGCCGCCGGCCAAGCCGGCCGCACCCGCCGCCCCCGTGCGTGCCGAGGCCCCGCGCCCGGCAAGCGCCCCTGCCCGTCCGCCAGCGCCGCGCGCCGAAGGCGTACTGGTGATCCGCGGCCTGGACGCCGCACCGCAAGCATTCAACCCGAAGGCACCGCAATGACGCACGTACTGAACAAGACCCTGCTGGCCGCCGCGCTGGTGCTGGCGATGGACGCCGGCTGGGCCGCCACCGACTGTATCGACTTGAAGGGCGGCGCCACCCAGCGCCTCGAACTGGTGCGCGGCAAGTCCGTGCTGAAGCGCTTCTGCTCCCCGGCCGCACAGGTCACCGTGGGCGCGCCGGAAGTGGCCAACGTCGTCGTGCCGAACGTGAACGAAGTCGTCATCGTCGCGCGCGCCGTCGGCACCACCAATATGATCGTGTCGGGACGCGACCAGCGCTCGACCGTGTTCGACATCGCCGTCACCATCGATACCGCGCACCTGCGCGCGCAGTTCGACACGCTGTTCCCGGCCGAGAAGGATATCCACCTGGGCAGCACGGGCAACACGCTGGTGTTGTCGGGCATGGTCAGCGATTCGGCCGTGGCCGGCCAGCTGATGGCCCTGGCCACCGCCTTCCAGGACAGTGCCGCCCCTGCGGGTGGTGCCGCCGCCGGCGCGGGCAGCCCGTCGCCCGCCGGCGTCGGTGCACCCACGGCCGCGGCGCCGGCGGCAGCATCGTCGACCCAGCCGAAGGTGCTGAACATGCTGTCCATCGCCGCGCCCCAGCAGGTGCTGCTGGAAGTGAAGATCGCCGAGGTCTCCAAGTCCCTGGTCGATCAGCTGGGCGCAACGCTTGGCTATACCAAGACCAACGGCAGCTGGAGCTACGGCATCCTTTCGAGACTGCTGTCCGAGACGGGCAATGGCATCACGGCGTTCAAAAACAGCACTACGCAGCTGACCATCGACGGCCAGAAACGCGATGGCCTGATCAAGGTACTGGCCGAGCCGACCGTGATGGCCGTGAGCGGGCAGGAAGCCAGCTTCCTGGCCGGCGGCACCATCTTCATCCCCGTGGCCCAGAACAACCTGTCCGGTACCAATACCATCACGCTGGAAGAAAAGCAGTACGGCGTGGCCGTCAAGTTCACGCCGACCGTGCTGGCGGGCGGGCGCATCAACCTGCGCGTGGCGCCGGAAGTGTCGGAACTGAACCGCGAAGGCATCGGCATCAGCGTCAGCGGCTCGACCGCGACGGCGATCCTGCCGGCGTTCACGACGCGCCGCGCCACCACCACCGTGCAGCTGCAGGACGGCGAGAGCTTCGCCATCGGTGGCCTGATCCGCAACAACGTGACCAGCAATATCAAGCGCTTCCCCTTCCTGGGCGACGTGCCGGTGCTGGGTACGCTGTTCCGCAGCAGCGACTTCCAGAACGACCGCACCGAGCTGGTATTCATCGTTACGCCACACCTGGCCAAACCACTTCCGGCCGCGCCGCGCCTGCCGACCGACGACTACGTGCAGCCCACCCGCGCGCAATTCCTGATCGGCGGCCAGCATGAAGGCCCGGCCAAGACCGACGCATCGAAGGACAAGCCATGATCTTCTCCCGCACTCTCCTACTCGTTCTCGCATCGGCGCTCGTGCTGGGCGGCTGCGCCACCAATGCGCCCGCCGGCACCGGCAACACGGTACGCAACATCATGGCCAGCCAGATCATGCCGCCGCAGCCGGACAAGCGCCGTGCCGGCACCGATGCCGGCATCGCCATCTCGGCCTTCGAGAATTACCAGAAGTCGTACGAGACGCCGCAGGCGCAAAACGACAACCCGACGTTCGGCAAGAAGTAAGGAAGCCATCATGAAAATTGCCGTCCTGTCCCGCGACGACCGCCACCTGATTGAACTGGCGCGCCAGCTGCGCACGCGCCCGGGCGCCGATGAAGTGGACATGATTCCCGGCTCGCCCGCCCGCCTCACCACGCTGGCCGACGATGCCGTGCCGGACGTACTGGTGGTCGACCAGCCGCGCGCCGAAGAAGGTGACCTCGACCAGCTCGAACGCCTGGGTCACCTGTTCCCGCAGATGGCCTTCATCGTGCTGTCGGGCGACCTGTCGCAGGAATTCCTGCTGCGCGCCATGCGCGCCGGCGTACGCGAAGTGCTGCCGGCGTCGCCCCAGCCGGCCGCGATGACGCAGGCGCTGGACCGCATCGCCGAAAAACTGGGCAACCAGGGCGGTGCCAACGGCAAGGTGCTGGCCTTCATCTCCTGCAAGGGCGGCAGCGGCTCGACCTTCCTGGCGACCAACCTGGCCTACGCCCTGTCCGCCGGCGGCACCAAGCGCGTCGCGCTGATCGACATGAATTTGCAGTTCGGCGACGCGTCGCTGTTCGTCTCGGACATCAAGCCGCTGGCGACCCTGTCGGACGTGGCCACGCAGATCCACCGTCTCGACCCGTCGTTCCTGGCGTCCTCGATGGTCAGTGTCACGCCGAACTATAGCGTGCTGGCCGCGCCGTCCGACCCGGCCCACGCCAGCGACGTCAAGCCCGAGCACATCGATGCCATCGTCAAGCTGGCGCGCCGCCAGTACGATTTCATCGTGCTGGACGTGGGCCGCAGCCTGGACCCGGTCAGCATCCGCGCGCTCGATCATGCCGACACGATCTACCCGGTGCTGCAGATGACGCTGCCCTATATCCGCGACGGCAAGCGCCTGCTGACGGTGTTCCGCAACCTCGACTACGGCAAGGACAAGGTCGAGCTGATCGTCAACCGTCACGACAAGAACAGCGATATCCGGCTGAAGGACCTGGAAGAGGCGTTTGATACGCCCATCCTGCGCACGATGCCGAACCACTACGACGCCGCGGCGAAATCCGTCAACCAGGGCGTTCCCATCACGCGCCTGGTGCCGGAAAGCCCGCTCTCCGTCGCGCTGCACGACATGGCACGCGACCTGGCCGGCGTGGCCGCGCCGCAGCAGGCCACCGGTTTGATGTCACGCCTGTTCGGCCGCCGCGCCGCCTGATTGCCGGACCGTTTTAGGACCTTACGATGAACATGCCTTCTTCCTCGCTGCGCGACCGCCTCAACAGCGGCACGGCGCGCCCGACCGCCCAGCGCGGTGCCATCGACAACCGCGCGTACCACCAGCTGAAGAGCCGTATCCACGAGGCGCTGCTCGACCGCGTCGACCTGGAAAGCATGCAGCGCCTGACGCCGGACCAGATCCGCCAGGAGCTGCGCCTCCTGGTCGAGCGGCTGCTGGAAGAGGAAATGGTCGTCATCAACGACGCCGAGCGCAAGACGCTGACGCGCGACATCCAGAACGAGATGCTGGGCTTCGGCCCGCTGGAACCGCTGCTGGAAGATCCCACCGTGTCGGACATTCTCGTCAACACGCACAAGCAGATCTACGTCGAGCGGCGCGGCCGCCTGGAACTGACGGACGTCACGTTCACCGACGAAGCCCACCTGATGAAGATCATCGACAAGATCGTCTCGCGGGTGGGCCGCCGCATCGACGAATCGAGCCCGATGGTCGATGCGCGCCTGCCGGACGGCTCGCGCGTGAACGCCATCATCCCGCCGCTGGCGATCGACGGCGCCGTGATGTCGATCCGGCGCTTCTCGGCCGACCCGCTGCGCCTGGCCGACCTGGTCTCCTACGGCAGCATGACGGCCGACATGGCCGAGGTGCTGCAGGGCCTGGGCAAGGCCAAGGTGAACATCCTGATCTCGGGCGGCACCGGTTCGGGCAAGACGACGATGCTCAACGTGATCTCCGGCTTCATCAATCACAACGAGCGGATCGTCACGGTGGAAGACGCGGCCGAGCTGCAGCTGCAGCAGCCGCACGTGGTGCGCCTGGAAACGCGCCCGCCGAATATCGAGGGCAAGGGCGAAGTGACCCAGCGCGCGCTGGTGCGCAATGCGCTGCGGATGCGGCCCGACCGCATCATCCTGGGCGAGGTGCGCGGTGCCGAAGCGATGGACATGCTGGGCGCGATGAACACGGGCCACGAAGGCTCGATGGCGACGATCCACGCCAACACGCCGCGCGACGCGCTGACGCGCCTGGAAAACATGGTCAGCATGGCTGCCGGCACCTTGCCGGCCAAGGCCATCCGCCAGCAGATCGCAGCCGCCGTCGGCGTCGTCGTGCAGGTTTCGCGCCTGACCGACGGCAAGCGCAAGGTGCTGTCGATCTCGGAAGTGACGGGCATGGAAGGCGATGTCATCACGATGCAGGAGATTTTCTCGTTCAAGCAGAGCGGCGTGAGCGACGACGGCACCGTGATGGGCCATGCCACCGCCAGCGGCGTGCGGCCGCGCTTCGCCGAACGCCTGCGCACCTTCGGCGTGAACCTGTCGCCGGCCGTGTTCGAGCCGCGCTAGGAGAGGGCAATGAACGTCACCTTCCTGCTGTTTATCGTGCTGGTCTTCGGCGCCGTCATGCTGCTGGTGTGGGGGCTTTACGTCGGCTGGCACACGCACCGCAGTCCGGAGGCGGAACGGGTGGCACGACGCCTGCAGGGCATCATCGGCGGCGAAGTGCGGCAGTCCGAAGTGACCATCGTCAAGGAGCGCCGCCTCAGCGACAGCGCCGACCTGGATACGCTGCTGCGGCGCCTGCCGGGCACGCGCAAGCTCGATCGCATGCTGGTGCAGTCCGGTGCGCGCTACCTGGTGTCGCGCCTGCTGGCGCTGTGCGCTGGCGGCTTCGTGCTTGGGCTGATCGTTTCGGCCTGGCTGCACCTGCCGGGCCTGGCAATGCTGGGCGTGGGGGCGCTGCTGGCCTGCCTGCCCGTGTGGAACCTGACGCGCGTGCGCGATGCCAGGCTGGCGCGCTTCGAGCACCAGCTGCCCGAGGCGCTGGACATGATGAGCCGCGCCATGCGCGCCGGCCATGCCTTCCCCACCGCCCTGAAGCTGGTGGCCGACGAAATGAGCGCGCCCCTGGGCGAGGAATTCAAGACGGCGTTCGACGAAGTCAATTTCGGCGTCGCCATGGGCGACGCGCTGAACAACCTGGCGCAGCGCGTGCCCAGCATGGACCTGCAGTATTTCGTCGTCGCGGTGCTGATCCAGCGCGAGACGGGCGGCAACCTGACCGAGCTGCTGACATCGATCAGCGCCATTATCCGCGACCGTCACAAGCTGCAGGGCCAGGTGCGCGTGCTGTCCGCCGAAGGCCGCATGTCGGCCTGGGTATTGTGCCTGCTGCCGTTCGGCGCGGGCGCCATGATGTACACGACCAATCCCGAGGCAATGAGCGTGCTCGTCACCGATCCGGGCGGCCGCCGGATGCTGTTCACGGCCGCCGGCATGATGCTGTTCGGCGTGCTGGCCATCCGCAAGCTGGTACGCCTGCGCGTTTGAGGAAGACCGATGAGCTATTCACAGATCCTGATCCTTGCTGTCCTGTTCCTGCTGATCTTCGGCGCCGTGGCGCTGGCCATGCTGGTAGTGACGCGCGACCCCGTCAAGGGACGCCTCTCGGCCCTGGATGAACGCGAGGTGCTGGCGCCGCGCGGCGAGAGCTGGCTGCAGCGCCTGTCGCAACTGGCCGCGCCGCTGGCGAAGCTGTCCGTGCCCACCGACGGATGGGAAAGCTCGCCCGTGCGGCTGCGCTTCATTCACGCCGGCTGGCGCGGCGCCACCACGCCCGGCCTGTTCCACGCCGGGAAAACGGCATTGACTGTCGGCCTGCCCCTGCTGGTCTATCTGGCCATTGCCGGCGACCCGGCGCGCGAGTTCTCCGTCACGTTCCTGTATCTGGCGGCTGCCGCCGCTTGCGGCTATTACGTGCCGGACCTGATCCTGAAGCGCAAGATCAAGGAACGCCAGCGCGAAATCTTCGAGAGCTTCCCTGATGCGCTGGACCTGATGACCGTCTGCGTCGAGGCTGGCCTGGCGATGGATGCGGCGCTGGCCCGCGTGGGCGCCGAGATCGGCCTGAAAAGCCCGGTGCTGGCCGAGGAGCTGCAACTGGTGACGCTGGAAATGCGTGCCGGCAGCGCCAAGGACAAGGCGCTGCGCAACCTGGCGCTGCGCACCGGTGTCGAGGATGTCGATGCGCTGACGAAGATGCTGATCCAGGCCGACCGTTTCGGCACCAGCGTGGGCGTGGCACTGCGCGTGCAATCGGAGCAGCTGCGCACGCGCCGCCGCCAGATGGTCGAAGAGCAGGCCGCGAAGATCGCCACCAAGCTGCTGTTCCCGCTGATCTTCTTTATCTTCCCGGCCCTGCTGGTGGTCCTGCTGGGGCCTTCCGTGCTGCAGATCATGAAGTCGATCGGGCCGCTGGCGGGCAGCGCCTGAGGCGCAGTCGGGCGCCCTCAGTCCAGGTCCGGCACCAACACTACGAGGTCGGTCACGCCGATATCGACACCGGCCTGTGTCAGCAAGGTGCTGGCCTGGCCGCGGTGGTGGGTCTGGTGGTTGAAGAAGTGCAGCAGCAGGCTGCCGAAATGCTTGCGGAATTCGTTACCCTTGGTGCTGCGGTAGACCAAGGTCGCATCGAGGTCGGCCGGTTGCAGTTCGGCGGCAAAGGCGGTGATGAAGCCGTCCAGCCGCTGGCGGTGGGCCCACAGCGTCGCCAGGTCGTCGCCGAACGACTGCGTCAGGCTGGAGGGAGCCGGCGCCCCCAGTAGCGGTGCCAGCGCCGCAAAGGCGGCCGGGTGCTGCGCGAAGCGCGTCAGCCAGATCGTGTCGCCCGCCACCACGTGGTTCATCGTCCCCAGGAGCGAGCCGAAAAACGCCCTGCGATCGGCCACCAGTTCCCCCGGCGCCAGCCGCCCCGCCGCGTCATACAGCTTGCGGTTCATGTCGGCGTTGTACGCCGCCAGCAAAACGATATCGTCACACGTCGGCATTCGCACTCCCATCACCACGGCACATGCCGCCAGGGAAGTGTACTACGGCCAAAGTTGTCAAACGCCGCCAACCTTTTCACAATGTTTCCATAAAACCGGTCGGTCCGCCGCAGCGGTCAGACACCGGTTTTAAAGCAACATTTGCGGTGGCCTTACAGCGCGGCGCGCAGCGATACGACGACGTTACGCGGGTCGCCGTAGTAGTAGCTGATGCCCGTGGGCGCATATTTCTTGTAGTAGATCTTGCCGAACAGGTTGTTGACGTTGACCTGCACCGAGTAGCGCTCGTTGAACTTGTAGCCCAGCATGGCGTTGTAGACGGTGTAGCCGCCCTGGCGCGCCTTGATGGCGCCGCCCGTGACGTAGGTGTCGCTTTGCACTTGCGCGCCGCCGCCGATGGCCAGGCCGCGCAGCGCGCCGTCCGGGCGCCAGGTGCTGAACACGCGCAGCTGGTGGCGCGGGTCGATCGTGCGCAGGGGCTGGCCGACGTTGGCGGTGGTACTGTCGACGACGTACCTGGTGCGGGTATTGGTGTAGCCGCCCATGACCTGCCAGCCCGGCAGCACTTCGCCCGCCACTTCCATTTCGAAGCCTTCGCTTTGCGTCTTGCCGCCGGCGATGCGGCAATAGCCGCTGGTGTAGTACGGCAGGCAGGGGTTGGCGGTGGAGCCGTCCTCGATGGCGCGGCCGAGGTTCTCGATGCGGAAGGCGCCCAGCGACGCGCTCAAGCGGCCGCCGAAGAATTCGCCCTTGATGCCGGCCTCGTAGTCCTCGCCGCGGATCGGGTCGAGGATGTTGCCGCTGGCGTCCTTGACGTTCTGGGGCGTGAAGATTTCCGTGTAGCTGATGTAGCCGTTGAGCTGCCTGGTGAAGTCGTAGACCACGCCGGCGAAGGGCGTCGTCTCGCGCCCGATCTTGTAATTGCTGGCCGGCGTCTTGACGGCTTCGTATTCCCACCAGCTCAGGCGCGCCCCCAGCAGCACGGTCAGCGGGTCGGTGACGGACAGGCGGGCCGTCGCATAGGCGCCTTTCTGGCGCGTGAACGTGGGCGAGGCGCTGCCGCTGACGGGGACGTCCCGCTCGGCGTAGGAGGTGGACGGATTCCACGTGCGGATGTCCACATTGTCGGCCTGGTACAGGTTGCCCTGGCCCCAGCTGTCGGTGGCATCGGTACGCAGGCTTTCGCTGCCCACCACCAGCTGGTGGGTGCGGCCGAGCAGCGCGAACGGGCCGTTGGCCGTGACGTTGAAGCTGCGCTGGTCGCTGTCGGCACCCGTGTACTGGGCCGTCGTCACGTTCATCAGGTAGGGGTTGGTGGCGCGGGCCGGGCGCGTGAAATAGGTCTGCTTGAAGCCATTGTCCTTCAGGTGCAGGCGGGTCCACGCGGCGCTGGCCTTGACCTGCCAGCCGTTCTCGAAGCGGTGCTCGATTTCGCCGAAGGCCTGCTGGTTGTAGCGGTTCCAGCGGTTCCAGTCGGCGCCCAGGTAGGTGTCGCGCGGCAGGTTCAAGGGCGAGCCGTCCAGGTTACCAGGCAGGTTGCCCCAGGCCCCGGTGGCGTCAAGGTCGGTGTGCTGCAGGCTGGCCGTGATGGTGGTGCGTGGCGTCAGGTCCGCTTCGATGACGCCGTACAGCACCTTGCGGTCCTCGTGCCGCGCCTTCTGGAAGAAATCCTTCTCGTCGTCGACGGCGACCAGGCGAGCGCGCAAGGTGCCGGTGGCGTTCAGCGCACCGGAGACGTCGCCTTCGATGCGATAGCGGTCCCAGGACCCGGCGGTGGCGCCGACGGACGCGTGGAACGCCTTCGTCGGCCGCTTGCGCACCATGTTGACGGTAGCCGACGGGTTGCCCGAACCGCGCAGCATGCCGGAGGCGCCGCGCAGCACCTCGACCCGGTCCAGCACGGCCGTATCGGGCTGCACGAACGAGGAGCCGGCCTGGTTGACGGTGATGCCGTCGATCTGCAGCGCATCGATCTGGTAGCCTCGCGAAAAGTACGTCACGCGCTCGCTATCGGTGTAGTCGACCGAGACGCCGGGGGTGTTCTGCAGCACGTCCTGCAAGTCCAGCAGGGCGCGGTCGTCCAGCATCTGGCGCGTGATGACGGTGACGGGCTGGGGAATCTCGCGCACCGTGTCGAAGCCTTTCATCACGCTGGCCTTGCGGCTGGCCAGCGAGCCTGAACCCTCGCTGCCCTTGCCTTCTGCCGTGCCGGTGACGGTGACGGTGACGACGGGCAGCGGCTCCTCGCTTTCCGGCAGCGGCGTGGCATGGGCCAGCGGGTACGCCAGCGCGAGGCTGGCGCACAGCATGGTCGCCTGCCGGCGAGGGTGATTGGACGGGCTGGTGCGGTGGCGCGGCATGACGACTCCTGTGGGGACAACGCTCGCAAATGCGAATCTAAATGATAATCAATCTCAATTGTAAGCGGAGTATCGTTTGCTGTCGATCTGCAAGTTGGGAGAGCTTAGGTCGGCGCCAGACGCCAGGCCGGCTGCGACAGCCGTTCGGCCAGGAATCGGCCCAGGGCGTCCACCTTGGCGGCGCGGGCCCGTGCCGATGGGGTGACGAAGTACAGGCCGCCCAGCGGCATCGACCAGCCGGACAGCAGCGGCACCAGCCGGCCATCAAGCACGTACTCGGCGGCGATGAATTCGGGCAGCTCGCAGATGGCCAGCCCGGCCAGCACGGTGGGCAGCAGTGCCTCGGAGTTGGTCACGCGCAGCGGCCGCGCGGGCGAATGCTGGCTTCTTCGCCGGCTGCATTGGCGAAGTGCCAGGTGTCGCTGCGGGCCCGGTAGGCATACCCCAGGCAAGCGTGATCGGCCAGATCGGCCGGGTGCCGCGGTATGCCGTGCTTGGTCAGGTAGGACGGCGCCGCGACGACCAGGCGTGTCACCGGGCTCAGTCGCTTCGCCACCAGCGACGAATCGGGCAGCACGGCGATACGCAGGGCTGCGTCGAAGCCGTCGCCGATCAGGTCCACCGTCGCATCGGACAGGTGCAGGTCGATCTGCACGGCCGGATACAGCCGGAAGAATTCCGGTAGCAGCGGCGCCACCCAGCGCAGGCCGAACGACATCGGCACGGCCAGCCGCACCAGCCCGCGCGGCTGGCTGGCCTGCTCGCGCGCCGCTCCTTCCGTCTCCAGCGCCAGGCCGTACACCTGGCCGGCCCGCTCGGCCAGCGCGGCGCCGAATTCGGTCAAGGCCAGCTGGCGCGAGCTGCGGTTCAAGAGCCGCGCACCGAGCCGCTCCTCCAGCCGCGCCACCGCGCGCGATACCGTGGCGACCGACACCCCCAGCGTGCGCGCCGCGCCGGCGAACGAGCGTTCCTCGGCCACCTTGGCGAACATCGCCAGCCCTTCGAAATCCGGCAGGTTCGACATATTCAATTCTGCAATGATGGTTTGCGATAGTTGCTATTTTAAGCTGGTCGCCGTGCCGCTACCATGGTTTCACTCAGTCGCACATCTCAACCAGACAAGGAGTCACACCATGAACGGCACCACACTGCAAGGCAAGATCGCTCTCGTCACCGGCGGCGCCACCGGCGTACGCGCCGATTCGTCCAGCATGGCCGACCTGGACGCGCTGTACCGCCGCATCGGCGAGGAAGCCGGCCGCATCGATGTCCTGTTCGTCAACGCCGGTGGCGGCGACATGCTGCCGCTGGGGGCCATCACGGAAGCGCAGTTCGACGACACCTTCAACCGCAACGTGAAGGGCGTGCTGTTCACGGTGCAGAAGGCGCTGCCGCTGCTGGCACGGGGCGCCTCGGTGATCTTGACCGGTTCCACCGCCGCCAGCACGGGCACGCCGGCCTTCAGCGTGTATGCGGCGTCGAAAGCGGCGGTGCGCGCCTTCGCCCGCAACTGGATCCTGGACCTGAAGGATCGCGGCATTCGCGTCAACACCATCGCGCCGGGCCCGATCCGCACGCCCGGCCTGGTGGAGCTGGCCGGCACGGATGCCCAGGCCCAGCAAGGATTGCTGGACCATCTGACGACCCTGATCCCGCTGGGCCGCGTCGGCGAGCCGGAGGAAATCGCCAGCGCCGTGCTGTTCCTGGCGTCCGACGCGTCGAGCTTCGTCAACGGCAGCGAGCTGTTCGCCGACGGCGGCCAGGCGCAGGTCTGAAGACCGGTGCCTACGATGCCGGTGGCGGCGCCACCGCCGCCACCGATGCCCGCATCGTCACCGTCACGGGAAAATCCCGTTCGACGGGGCGGCCCAGGTCGTAGCACAGGTTCAGCAGCGCGTTGATGCCGTTCTGCGTCATCTGCCGCCACGGCATGCGCACCGACGACAGGCGCGGCGCCGCGTATTCGGCGCTGGGCGTGTCGTCGTAGCCCAGCACCGACAGGTCCTGCGGCACGCGGATGCCCGCCTCCTGGAAATACGACAGTGCACCCACCGCCATTTCGTCGTTGGCGCAGAACAGCGCCGTGCAGCGGTAGCCGGAGGCCACCAAAGCGCGCGCCGCCTCCCAGCCGCCGGCGGGCGAGAAGTCGCTCCACTGCCGCCACAGTGCCGACGGGTCGATGCCATGGCGTGCCAGTTCGGCATCGAAGCCGCCGATGCGTTCCACGTTGTCCGGCAGGCCTTGCGGGCCGGCGATGACGGCGATATCGCGGTGGCCGTGCTCCAGCAAGGTGCGCGCGGCCAGCCGGCCGCCCAGCACGTGATCGACCGTGAAGCACTGGCCGGGAATGGCGGCGAAGGCGTGGTTCAGTGCCACCAGGCGGGCCACCTTCGGCCCCAGCGAGGCCAGGTCCTCGCCGGCCAGCGTGCTGGTCATCACGATCAGGCCGTCGCAGCCCCGTTCGATCAGGAACTCGATGCCCTCCATGGCCTGGCGGCGGTCGTCGCCCAGGCCCACGCCGAACGCCACCACCATGTGCAGGCCGGCCGCGCGCAGCTCGGTGTCGACGATCTTCAGGATCGGCGTATAGAAGGTGCCGGACAGCGCGGGGATATACACCCCGATCATCTTGCTGGAGCCGGACAGCAGCGCGCGCGCCGCGTGCGAGGGGCGAAAATCCAGCGCCGCGATGGCCTGGTTGACTTTTTCCAGCGTCGCGGGCGACACCGGCCCGCTGCCGTTGATGGCCCGCGAGGCGGTGCCCAGTCCCACGCCCGCCAGCCGGGCAACGTCTTTGATGGTGGCCACTGCGACTCCTTCGTCATGAATACGGGCGAAAGCATAACTTACCCACAGGCGGTCACGCCGGTGGGAAGCGCCGCGTTTCCGGCACTGCCCGCGATGTGTTGTTTGTTTGTATAAAACGCCCAGGACGCTGTTGCATCGTTAAAATGGAAACGTTACCATGAATCGACTCGACTTTATTCGAATCGACCATGGAAGGACCGCCATGTCGCCAGCAGCGGAATGGATTTGTACGTGGATTTGCCCGCGGATCTGCCTGATCTTTACCCGAATCGACCATGGAAGGACCGCCATGTCGCCCGCAGCAGAATGGATTTGTGCGTGGATTCGCCCGCGGATCTGCCTGATCGCCGCACTGGCCTGGTGCGGCGGCGCGGTCGCGGGCACGCTGGCGAAGCCGGACGGCTGGCGCCTCGTGTGGGCCGACGAATTCGACGTGGACGGCCTGCCGGACCCCGCCAGATGGGACTACGACACCGAGCGCAACCGTGTCGGCTGGCATAACCGGGAACTGCAGTATTACGCCCGCGCGCGACCGGAAAACAGCCGCGTGCAAGGCGGTAAGCTGATCATTACGGCCCGGCGCGAAGCCCTGCGCGGGCAGGCCGATTACGGCGGGCAGGCGTATTCGTCGGCCCGGCTGCTCACGCGCGGCAAGGCCAGCTGGACCTACGGCTTCATCGAAGTGCGGGCCCGGCTGCCCTGCCCCGGCGGCAGCTGGCCGGCCATCTGGATGCTGGGTACGCGCGGCCATTGGCCGGACGACGGCGAGATCGACATCATGGAGCATGTGGGCCACAAGCCGGGCGAAATCCTCGGCAGCGTCTACACGGGCGCCAGCAACTGGCCGAAGGGCACGGGCAAGACCGACCGCACCATGGTGCCGGACGCCTGCGACGCCTTCCACGACTACCAGTTGCACTGGACGAAGGAGCGCATCGTCATCGGCGTCGACGGCCGCGCGTACGCCGAACTGGTCAACCCGAAAGATGGCGACTACGCCAGATGGCCGTTCGACAGCCCCCAGTACCTGCTGCTGAACCTCGCGGTGGGCGGCGACCTGGGCGGTGAAGTGCGGGACGGCACACTGCCGTGGCAATTCGAAGTGGACTACGTGCGCGTGTACCAGCCTTAGCGCACGGTTTTACAACAGCAATAACTCTTGTTCAGAAAACCAGGAAGATTCCGTTGACAATTTTTTCAACGCTCCCTAAGATTTATCGAATTGCAATGGAAACGTTTCCATTGGCGCGAGACGACGAGGATGGGCGACGTTGAACGAGAAACGCTCAGGAGCCGGGGATGCGGGGCCAGGAGATAAAGCGCTCGCAAGAGCCGACGATGGGCGACGTTGGGGGGAGAAAACGCTTGCGGGCAGGCAGGCTGGGTAAGTGTCAAACAGATCGATAAGAACACAGGAGACGAAATGCATTATCCCAAGGCAAAACAAAAATTCATCGCACTGGCCGTGGCCAGTGCCTGCGCCACGGCATGGCCGGCGCTGGCCCAGGAACAGGCGGCCAGCGCGCCCGTCGACGCTTCCGGCCAATCGACCAGCGCCGCCACCGGTGCGTCCGACATGCCGGTGCAGTCCGTGGTCGTCACGGGCCTGCGCGCCAGCATGCAGTCCTCGCTGAACCTGAAGCGTAATTCCGACGGCGTGGTGGACGGCATCGTCGCCGAGGACATCGGCAAGTTCCCCGATACGAACCTTGCCGAATCGCTGCAGCGCATCTCCGGCGTGTCGATCGACCGCTCCATCGGCGAAGGCTCGAAGATCACCGTGCGCGGCGTCGGCCCGGACTTCAACATGGTGCTGCTGAACGGGCGCCAGATGCCGACGTCGAACCTGGGCGACCTCAATGGCCGCGCCTTCGACTTCGCCAACCTGGCCTCGGAAGCGATCTCGCAGATCCAGGTGTATAAAACCAGCCGTGCCGACACGCCCACCGGCGGCATCGGCGCTACCCTGAACGTGATGACGGCGCGCCCGCTCGACCGTCCAGGCTTCCAGGCCAGCGTCGGCGTGAAGGGCGTGTACGACAAATCGTCGACCAACCTGCCTGGCGACGTCGAATCGGGCAAGCGCGTGACGCCGGAAATCTCCGGCATCTACAGCACGACCTTCAACGACAATATGTTCGGCATCGCCATCACGGGCAGCTACCAGGAGCGCAACCTGGGCTACAACACGGCCTCCGTATCGAGCGGCTGGAAGGGGCCGTTCCGGGGCGACGAGAACAACTGGGGCACGATCCCGCAGCCCGGCACGCCCGGCTCGGAGAACATCACCAACCGCCCCGGCGCGGGCGACGTCTATTCCGTGCCGCAGAACCTGAACTATGCCTTCTCGGGCGTGCAGCGCGAGCGCACCAACGGCCAGGTCACGTTCCAGTTCGCGCCGCGCAAGGACATCACCACGACGCTGGACTACACCTATTCGCAGAACAAGATCCACACGCGCCGGCAGGACCTGTCGGCCTGGTTCAACTTCGGCCCGTCCGCCAGCAGCTGGACAGACGGCCCGGCGGCCGGTCCACTGGTCTACACGGAATTCATCCCCACCGCGAACAGCGATATCGCCATGGGCGGCGCCGACTTCGCCACCAAGACGCAGAACAAGTCGCTCGGCTTCAACGCCGCCTGGAAGGTCAGCAAGGACCTGAAGCTGGAGATCGACACGCACCGCTCCACCGCCGAATCGATGGCCGACAGCCCGTGGGGCTCGGACAACGTGCTGGGCACTTCTTCCTTCAGCCGCGGCGATACGACGGCGGACTTCAGCCAGGACTTCCCCGTGTTGTCGATCCAGGGCGCGGACTTCAACCGCGCGCCGCAGCAGGTCACCGGTTCGGCCTTCCGCAACGGCTACATGAAGGGCGAAGTGGAGCAGACCCAGTTCAAGGGCCGCCTGAAACTGCTGGAACGCTCGGAGCTGAACTTCGGCCTGTCCGCCACCAAGGTCGACAACCGCTCGGCCTTCTCGACCCAGCAGCGCGACACGTGGGGCGGCGCCACCAGCCCGGCCGATTACCCGCGCAGCGCCTGGCATGCCGAAACGGTGCGCCAGTACTTCGACAAGATCGACGGTTCCGGCAATCCGAACCTGTTCAACAACTTCTACACCTTCAATTTCGGCGAAGTGCGCCAGCTGGCCATCAACGCTTCCGGCCGGCCGGACCTGTACTCCGTCAAGGATCACTGGGACACCGACCAGCGCACCGAGGAAAAGTCGAAGAGCCTGTATTTGCAGTTCAATACGGACTGGGACACGGCCCTGCCGATCCGCACGGCGCTGGGCCTGCGCTACGAGAAGACGGACGTCGTCTCCACCGCGCTGGTGCCCACCGCCACGTCGATCAGCTGGGTGTCGCAGAACGAGCTGCCGGTGCAGTTCGGCGACCCCACCTTCACGACCTTGTCGGGCAAATACCATAACCTGCTGCCCAGCCTCGATTCGGATATCGAGCTGCGCGAGGACATGAAGCTGCGCCTGTCGTACGGCCAGACCATCGGCCGCCCGCGCTACGACCAGATCGCCGGCGGCACGGTGCTGAACAACCTGGCGCGCCTGGATGGCGGCACCGGCTCGCAGGGCAACCCGTCCCTGAAACCGGTCAAGTCGAAGAACCTCGACCTGTCCTACGAGTGGTACTACGGCAAGCAGAACTTCTTCGCGCTGGGCTTCTTCAAGAAGAACCTGGACAACTACGCGGGCCAGTCGAAGATCGACGCCACGCCGTTCAACCTGCACACGCCGGTGGGCGGCCCGTTGTGGAACCTGGCGCTGGCGAACGGTTGCAGCAATGCCGACACCACGTGCATCCGCAACTACATCTTCCGCAACCACCCCACGGCGCCGGGTGTCACACCGGGCAAGCCTGACGCTTCCGGCAACGAAACGGGCACCATCGTCGGCCAGCCCGGCGACCCGGTGGCGAAATTCCAGATCACCACCTTCGCCAACCAGAAGAAGGCCGACCTGAAGGGCGCCGAGATCAACGTGCAGCATATGTTCGGCAACAGCGGCTTCGGCATCTCGGCCAACTATACCTACGTCGACTCGGGCCTGGGCTACAACAACGCCGGCATCGGCGAGCAGTTCGCGCTGGTGGGCATGTCCGACTCGGCCAACGTGATCGGCATCTACGAGAACGACAAGTGGACAGTGCGGGCGGCCTACAACTGGCGCGACGAGTTCCTGGCATCGACCTTCGACGCGGCCGGGCCGAACCCGATCTACACGGAAGCGTACGGCCAGTTCGACCTGTCGATCGGCTACAACGTGACGCCGCAGCTGTCCTTGCAGTTCGAGGGCATCAACGTTACCAACGAAACGTCGCGCCAGCACGGCCGCACCAAGAGCCAGCTGGTGAATGCCACGCAGTCCGGTCCACGTTATATGTTGGGTCTGCGCTACAAGTTCTAAGCGGCGTGCCTGGCGACTGGGGCCGGTTCCTGCGAACCGGCCCCAGCTTTTTTGGCTGCGCAATTAGTTTTTCGGTTAAACTTTTAGACACATCCTCCAGGAATAATGTATGGTCCAACCGGTTCGGCATATCGTGATCGTCGGTGGTGGCTCGGCCGGCTGGCTGACGGCGGGCATCATCGCAGCCGACCACCAGGCGCACGCGAACGCGGGCCTGAAGGTGACGCTGATCGAGTCGCCCGACGTGGCACCCATCGGCGTCGGCGAAGGCACGTGGCCCACCATGCGCGACACGCTGGCCCGTATCGGCGTGACGGAAACGGCCTTCTTCCGCGAATGCGACGCCGCCTTCAAGCAGGGTTCGCGCTTCGACGGCTGGCGCGGCAGCGGCGGCGACGATTATTATTTCCACCCCTTCGTGCTGCCGCAAGGTTATGGCGACGCCGACCTGGCCGGCCCCTGGCGCGAGCGCCATGCCCACGTGCCCTTCGCGGACCTGGTCAGCTTCCAGCCCCACCTGTGCGTGGCCGGGCGCGCGCCGAAGCAGGCCGCCACGCCCGAATACGCGGCCGTGGCCAACTACGGCTACCACCTCGACGCCGGCAAGTTCGGCACCTTCCTGAAAAAACACTGCCTGGAGCGGCTCGGCGTGCACTACGTGCCGGACCATGTCACCGGCATCACGTCGCACGAGAATGGCGACATCGCCGCGCTGCAGACCAAGGCGCACGGGCTGCTGGCGGGCGACCTGTTCATCGACTGCACCGGCATGCAGTCGCTGCTGCTGGGCCGGCACTTCGGCGTCCCCGTGGTGCAGCAGAAGCACGTGCTGTTCAACGACCGCGCGCTGGCCGTGCAGGTCCCCTACCCGGCGGCGGACAGCCCGATCGCCTCGCAGACCACGTCCACCGCGCAGCGGGCCGGCTGGATCTGGGATATCGGCCTGCCGACCCGGCGCGGCATCGGCCACGTGTATTCGTCCGCCCACACGAGCGACGAGCAGGCCGAAGCCGACCTGCGCGCGTATATCATCGCCGGCAGCGGCCAGGACGACATCCCCACGCCGCGCAAGCTCACTTTCGAGCCGGGCTACCGGCAGCAATTCTGGCACCGCAACTGTGTCGCCATCGGCCTGTCCGCCGGCTTCATCGAACCACTGGAAGCGTCGGCGCTGGCGCTGGTGGAGCTGTCGGCGGCCATGGTCAGCGACGAGATGCCGGCCACCCGCGCGGCCATGGATATCGTGGCGGCCCGCTTCAACGACGCCTTCACATACCGGTGGGAGCGCGTCATCGAGTTCCTCAAGCTGCACTACGTGCTGAGCGCGCGCGAAGGCGCCTACTGGGACGACAACCGCCGCGACGAGACGGTGCCGGCGCGGCTGCGCGAGCTGCTGACCCTGTGGCGGCACCGGCCGCCGTCGCGCCTGGACTTCAACCGCATCGAGGAAGTGTTCCCGTCGGCCAGCTGGCAGTACGTGCTGTACGGGATGGGCTTCCTGCCCGAAAGCGGCGGCACGCGCCGCGCCGGCGCGGCGGCCGAACCGTTCTACCGCGAAGCGGCCGACCTGACGCGCCGCATGCTGGGCGCGCTGCCGTCGAACCGCACATTGATCGAGCATATCCACAGGCACGGCCTGCAAAAAATCTAGAACAGACAAAGAGACACCATGCCCAATCCCGTCATGCTGAACAACGTCCACCACAAGGACCTGCGCGTCGTCACGCGCCGCGCCGCCGCCTATGGCGACAATGTGATGTTCGCCACCACTTTCCCCGCCGAGTTCCGCACCCTGCAGGGCTACTACCCCATCGTGTTCCGCAAGACGGACGATGCGGTGTCGTTCGAGCCGGTGGCGCTGTTCGGCTTTCGCGAAGGCGAGAACCTGTTCCTGAACGACGCCGGCTGGGACGCGCCCGAGGTGCCGCTGATGATCGAGCGCCAGCCCTTCCTGATCGGGCGCAACGGCGAGGAACTGACGGTGCACGTGGACCTGGAGCACCCGCGCATCGCCGCGGCCGACGAAACGAACAGCGAAGCGGCCTTCCTGCCCCACGGCGGCGTGTCCGACTACCTGGAACGCATCAATTCCGTGCTGCTGACGATCCACCAGGGTTTGCAGACGGTGCCCGGCTTCGTCAAGGCGCTGCTGGAGTACGAGCTGCTGGAGTCCTTCGTCTTCGATATCGAACTCGATGACGGCTCGCAGAACCGGCTGGCCGGGTTCTACACGATCCACGAGGAGCGCCTGGCCGCGCTGGACGGTGCCGCGCTGGCACGGCTGCACGCTGGCGGCTACCTGCAGGCGATCTACATGGCCGTCGCTTCGCTGACGCAGTTCCGCGCCCTGATCGCGCGGAAAAACGCGGCCCATGCTTCCGGTCGCTGAGCTGCGCGGTGTCGGGCCCGATGCCCTGACACCGCGCATTCTCGAATCGACCCAGCCGCTGATCCTGCGCGGCCTGGTGGGCGGGTGGCCGCTGGTGGCGGCGGCGCGCACGTCGCAACAGGCGGCAGACGCCTACCTGCGCCGCTTCTATCGGGGTGCGAATGTCGTCGCCATGCTGGGCCGCCCCGAGATCGACGGCCGCTTCTTCTACAACGAGGACCTGTCCGGTTTTAACTTCTTCCCCGCCAATGTGCGCCTGGACGGCGTGCTGGAAGAGCTGGAGGATCACCGCAACGACGAGCGTCCGCCGGCAATCTATGTCGGCTCCACCGCCATCGACACCTGCCTGCCCGGTTTTCGCGCCGAAAACGACGTCGATTTGCAGGGGCGCGACGCGCTGGCCAGCATCTGGATCGGCAACCGCACCCGCATCGCGGCCCATTACGATCTGCCGGACAACCTGGCCTGCGTGGCGGCAGGAAGGCGCCGCTTCACGCTGTTCCCGCCCGAGCAGGTGGCCAACCTGTACGTGGGCCCGCTCGACTTCACGCCCGCCGGCCAGGCCATCAGCCTGGTCGACTTCCGCCAGCCCGACCTGGTGCGCTTTCCCCGTTTCGCCGAGGCGCAGAAGCACGGCCAGGTAGCCGAGCTGGAAGCGGGCGACGCCCTGTTCATCCCCAGCACGTGGTGGCATCACGTGGAAGCGCTGGAACGCTTCAATGTGCTGGTCAACTACTGGTGGCGCCAGTCGCCCGGCTACATGGACACGCCGACGAACGCGCTGATGCACGCCATCATGACGGTGCGCGACTTGCCGCCGGCCCAGCGCGATGCATGGCGCGCGCTGTTCAACCATTACGTGTTCGACCAGGATGAACAGACGGCCGCCCATATCCCGCCAGCGGCGCGCCGCGTGCTGGCGCCGCTCGATGCCGACGGGACGCGCGCGCTGCGCGCCCAGCTGCTCAAGCGGATGAACCGCTGAACACACAACATCACAAAAAAGCAGGAGACAAACCGTGGAACAAGCCAGACAAAAACGCCCGATCAGGAAGGTCGTCATCGCCGGCGGCGGCACGGCCGGGTGGATGGTGGCGGCCGGCCTGTCGAAATCGTTGGGCCGGCGCCTCGACATCAAGCTGATCGAGTCCGATGAAATCGGCACCGTCGGCGTGGGCGAAGCCACCATCCCGACCTTGATGAATTTCCACCACCTGATGGAAATCGACGAACGCGAATTCATGGCCGAAACGATGGCCACCTTCAAGCTGGGCATCAGCTTCGAGAACTGGCGCGACGTCGGGCAGGATTACATCCACTCTTTCGGCACCACCGGCACGGACCACTGGACGGCCGGCTTCCAGCACTTCTGGCACAAGGGCCGCGAACGGGGCGTGGCCGGCGACTACGGCGACTACTGCCTGGAGCTGAAGGCTTCCCTGCACAACCGCTTCGCCCACCTGCCGAAGAACGGCATGAACTATGCCTACCACATGGACGCGGGGCGCTATGCCAAGTTCCTGCGCAAGTTCAGCGAGCGCTTCGGCGTCGAACGGGTCGAGGGCAAGATCGCCGAAGTGCGCAAGGACCTGATCAGCGGCGATATCCGCGCGTTGCGGCTGGACTCCGGCGTCGAGCTGGAAGGCGATCTGTTCATCGACTGCACGGGCTTTCGCGCCCTCCTGATCGGCGAGACCATGGGCGTGGGCTACGAGGACTGGTCGCACTGGCTGTTCAACGACAGCGCCGTGGCCCTGCAGACGAAATCGGTGGGCGACGCCATTCCGCTGACGCGCTCCATCGGCCGCGAATCCGGCTGGCAGTGGCGCATCCCGCTGCAGCACCGGGTCGGCAACGGCCTGGTGTATTCGAGCCGTTATATCGACGACGAAGCGGCCCTTGCAACCTTGCAGGCCAATGTCGAAGGCGAGGCGCTCACGCAGCCGCGCGTGCTGCGCTTCAAGCCGGGCCAGCGCCATCAGACGTGGAAGGGCAACTGCATCGCCATCGGCCTGGCCAGCGGTTTCCTGGAACCGATCGAATCGACCAGCATCCACCTGATCCAGCGCGGCATCATCCGCCTGATGCAGATGTTCCCCAGCGACGGCATCAGCCAGGCCGACATCGACGAATACAATGCCCAGGCCCAGGCTGAAATCCACCATATCCGCGATTTCATCATCCTGCACTACAAGGTCACCAACCGCCGCGACACGCCCTACTGGCGCGACGCCGCCGGCATGAAGGTACCCGCCTCGCTGCAGCACCGCATCGACCTGTTCCGCGAAACGGGGCGCGTGTTCCGCATCCCGAACGAGCTGTTCGCGGAGAACTCGTGGATCCAGGTGATGCTGGGCCAGGGCATCCTGCCGGCCCAGCACCACCAGACGGCCGACCTGATGGGCGACGAGGAACTGGCCCACTTCCTGGGCGGGATCAGCGGCGCCATCGACCGCACCGTGGCGCAGCTGCCTTCGCACCAGCAGTACGTGCAGCAGTACTGCGCGGGTACGGGCTGGTAGCCGCCTTGGCCCGAAACTAGCGAAGTCTGGCCTTCGGGCCACTCGCGGCGCGCTGCCGGGGCGTCGACAATACGTCATCGCGCCGGCATCCGCCGGCGCCCCTTCCGGAGAAAAGCCATGACCGTCCCCCGCCGCGCCCTGCTCGTCATCGACGTGCAGAACGAATACTTCACCGGCAAGCTGCGCATCGAGCATCCACCCGTCGACACGTCGCTGCCCAATATCGTGCAGGCCATCGAGGCGGCCCGCGCTGCCGGCATTCCCGTCGTCACCGTGCAGCACGACAGCCCGGAAAGCTCGCCCGTCTTCGCCAGGCATTCCGAAGGCTGGCAACTGCATCCGGCCATCGCCGCCTTCAGGGCCGACCACCACCTTCACAAGAGCCGCGCCAGCGCGTTTGCGGGCACCGATCTGCAGGACTGGCTGGCGGCCCACGACGTCGACACGCTGACGATCGTCGGCTACATGACGCACAACTGCGATGCGGCCACCATCTACCAGGCCGCGAACCTGGGACTGCAGGTCGAATGGCTGACCGATGCGACGGGCGCGCTGCCGTACGCGAACGACGCGGGCCAGGCCAGCGCCGAGGAAATCCACCGCGTCTTCGCCACCGTGTTCCACTCGAACTTCGCCGCCGTGGCGAGCACCGGCGCATGGACCGAAGCCGTGGCGGCAGGCCGCGCCCTGGCACCGGACAATATCTTCCTGTCCAACCAGCGCGCCCTTTTCGCTTCGGCGTGACAATCGGTGAGTCTTTAGCGCCCGGTCTTCAGGTATAAACAAGGCTTTTGCGGAGCTCAACCGTGCGTATCCCTTCCACCGCCCTCGTCGCGCTGGCGCTGCTGGTCGCCGGCAGCGTGATTGCCCAGTCGGCGTCCACGCCGCCCGTCTTCAAGCTCAAGGGCGACGAGCCCACCGGCAGCCACCTGAAACGCAATGCCGCCACCGGCCGCCTGCCTTTTGATAAGACCTATGCGCAACTGACGGACGAGCAGAAGGCCATGGTGCGGGCCAGCTACGAATCGATGGGACCAAGCGACGAGCCACCGTATCCGAAGCGCGGCCCGAAGCGGCTTTTCGAGGCCGTGGGCGAAATCCAGCGCAAGATACATATCGAAGGCGAGTTCGACGCGGGCGTGGTGGTGGGGCCGGACGGCAAGGCGCAGGAAGTGCGCATCTACCAGTCGGCCTCGCCGGAGATGACGCAATTCCTCGGCAACCTGCTCGTCATCGAGGACTACAAGCCGGCCCTGTGCCAGGGCAAGCCGTGCACGCAGGAGTTCCCGTTTCGCGTCAAGCTGAACTACGAACATCGCTGAAGCGGCGGCCGCGCTGGTAGACTGGAGGCGCCCGTAACCCGACCAGGAGACCAGCATGAGTAGTGACCAGACCCGTGACCAAACCCGTGACCAGACCTGCGGCGACGACGCCGCCCTGGTGATCCGTCGCACTTTCGCCGCGCCGCGCGAGCTGGTGTTCCGCACGATGGTGGAAGCCGAGCACCTGTCCCACTGGTGGGGGCCGCGCGAATGTACCGTCACCGTGGCGCGCGCCGACGCGCAGCCGGGCGGCGTGTTCCATTACTGTATGCATCCGCGCGATGCGGCCGCCGCCGGCATGGACGTGTGGGGTCGTTTCGACTATCGTGACATCGAGGCGCCCACGCGGCTCGTCTTCGTCAATGGCTTTGCCGACGAAGCCGGCAACCGTATCCGCTATCCGCTGCTGCCGATGTGGCCCCTGGAAGTGCTCAACACCGTCACCCTGGAAGAAAGCGATGGCGCCACCGTGATGACGCTGCACTCGGTTCCGGTGAATGCGTCGCCGGCCGAATGCGCCGTGTTCCAGGCCAGCCATGCGTCGATGCAGGCCGGCTTCGCGGGCATGTACGACGTCTACGACCAGTACCTGGCCGGCGTGGCAGGCGGCAAGGGAGCCGGCGCATGAAGCATCTGTTGACAACCACGCTCTTGTCCACAGCCGTCGCGGCGGCGGCCGTGGCGGCACCCGTGACCTACGAGATCGATCCGAGCCACACCTTCCCCAGCTTCGAGGCGGACCATATGGGCATCTCGGTCTGGCGCGGCAAGATCAACAAGAACAGCGGCAAGGTGGTGCTGGACCGGGAAGCGGGCAGCGGCAGCGTCGATATCGCCATCGACCTGGCCAGCATCGACTTCGGCCAGGATGCCCTGAATGCCTGGGCACGCGGCAAGGATTTCTTCGACGTCAAGCGCTTCGGCAGCAAAGCCACCTATCGCGGTACCTTGGCCGGTTTCCGCGACGGCGTGCCGGCCGAGGTGCAAGGCGAGCTGACGATGCACGGCGTGACCAAACCCGTGACCCTGAAGCTGAACAGCTTCAAGTGCATTCCCCACCCGATGCACAAGCGCGAGGTGTGCGGCGCCGGTGCCGCCGCCACCTTCAACCGCGAAGCCTTCGGCCTGGCGGCAGGCAAGGACTACGGCTTCTCGATGGATGTCGCTCTGCGTATCCAGGTCGAAGCGGTGGCGGTGAAATAACGCTCACCGGTTCGTCAGCGTCACGCCGGCGGCCACCAGCACGCCGCCGGCGACCATCGATACCAGCACCTGCTCGCCCAGCAGCAGCGCGGCCAGGCCGATGCCGAACACGGGCACCAGGTTGTTGAACACGGCCGTGCGCGAGGCGCCGATGGCTTTCACGCCTTCGTAATACCACACGAAACCGAGCACCGTGCCAAACGCGCCCAGGTAGCCCAGGCCCGCCCACACCTGCCAGCCGATCGCCGGCCAATCCACGCCGCCCACTTCGCGCGCCGCGCCGATGCCCAGGAACAGCAGGCCCCACAGGGCCGCATAGGTGGTGGCGGCGATCGGACTCAAACCCTTCAGGGCCGAGCGGCCCAGCAGCGTGTAGGCAGCCCAGCAGCTGATCGCGCACAGCATCAGCAGTTCGCCGAGGCCGACCGACTGGCCGATATCGTGCAGCGCGCCGGCCGGGTCGCCCCGTGTGATGACGATGGCCGCGCCGACGAAGGCCAGCGCAATGCCCAGCCACTTGGTGCCGCTGAGCCTTTCGCGCAGCAGCAGCGCGGCGGCCAGCGCCGTCACGATGGGATTCAAGGCGATGAACAGTGCCGCGCGGCCGGCCGGCATCTGGCCCAGCGCGCCGAAGAAGCACAGGTTGTACAGGAAGATGCCGGTCAGGCCCAGCGCGGCGGTGGCCAGCACCTGCTGGCGCGACAGGCGCGGCAGGCCGCCTTCGCGCTGCCAGGCCACGCACAGCAGCAGCACCACGGCGACGGCAAAGCGCAACGCGGCCGCCGTCATCACGGGCAGCGCATGCGCGACGATGCGCCCGGCGATAAAGGTGCCACCCCAGAACAGGGTAACGAGCACCAGCTTGATGTAGACCAGGGACGCGATGGCGGGCGTGCGGGGCAGGGCGGCAGGCAGGGCGGCGATTTTCATGGCGGGCTTGCGTTGGAGGTTACGGAAGGCATACAGTAATGCTTATCAAAACTCATGCGCAAATGAGTAAATCCTCATGACCGACAATGAATAACCCCACGCCGGTGACCCGAATCCGATGACCTTTACCCAACTGGAAATTTTCGTCATGGTGGCCGAGATGCGCGGCTTCACGGCTGCCGCCCTGCGGCTGGGCATCAGCCAGTCCGCCGTGTCGCATGCGATCAAATCGCTGGAGGGCGAGCTCGATGCGCAGCTGGTCGAACGCGAACAGGCCGCCGTGACGGTGACGGAACTGGGGCAGCGCCTGCTGCTGCGCGCCCGTGAAATCCTTGGCCTGGCCGAAGCGATGCGGCAGGACGCGGCCGTGGCGCGCGGGCTGCACCGGGGCCTGCTGCGCATCGGCTCCTTCGGCCCCACCGCCTCGCTCAAGCTGCTGCCGGCCATCCTGCAAGCCTACCGGCAGCGCTATCCCGGCGTGGAAGTGCAGATCGACGAAGGGCCGGATGCGGCCGTGCTGCAGTGGGTGGCGGACCGCCGCGTCGACGTCGGCTTTGCCGTGCTGCCGGACGACCGCTTCGACACGGTGCCGCTGGTGGAAGACCAGCTGTCGGCACTGATCCCGCGCGAGCATGCGCTGGCCGCGCGCGATGCCGTCACCCTGGCCGAACTGGGCGAACATCCGTTCATCATGCCCGAGGCAGGCTGCTCGGGGCTGATCGAGCCCCTGTTCGCGGCGGCCGGCCTGGCGCCGCAGGTGCGCTACCGCATGTCGCAGATGGTCACCGTGCTGCACCTGGTCGAAAACGGCGACGGCATCACCGTGCTGCCCGAGCTGGCGCTGCCGCACGGCCTGGCGCAGACGCACCCCCGCATCGTCGTGCGTCCCCTGCGGCCGGTGGTCCGGCGCCGCGTCGGCCTGATCCTGCGCAACCTGGGGCGGGCCTCGCCGGCGGCACAGGCCTTTGCCGACATCGCGCGCGAGGTGGCGGCTACAAGCCGCCGCACAGCATGAACAGGTTTGCATAGGCCAGGATATTGGCCGGCGCCAGCACCGCGTGCACGGCCCAGGCGCACACGACGCACAGCACCAGGGCCAGCAGAACAAGGCTCGCGGCTGACCGGCGTCGCGCGGCCATCGTCATGCCGCCTGCAGCCGCGCCACGGCACGGTCGTCGATCGGCCAGTGCAGCGCCGCTGCCACCAGGCCGACCAGGATCGCGGCCATCCACACCAGGTCATACGAGTGCGTCGCATCGAACACGACGCCGCCCATCCACACGCCCAGGAAGCCGCCGACCTGGTGGCCGACGAAGACGAAGCCGAACAGGGTGGCGATGTACTGCACGCCGAATACCTGCGACACCAGCCCGTTCGTCAGCGGCACGGTACCCAGCCACGTCAGCCCCATGACGAAGGAAAACAGGTAGACACTGGCGGTACTGGCTGGCAGTAGCAGGAAGACCAGCATGGCACTCGAACGGACCAGGTAGAGGCCGGCCAGCAGGTGCTTGCGCCGGTACAGGCTGCCCAGCTGGCCGCAGGCATACGTACCCGCCACGTTCGCCAGCGCGACGATGGCCAGCGCGGCCACGCCCGTCTGCGGCGGGAAACCGCGGTCCAGCAGCCACGCGGGAAAGTGGCCGGCAATGAAGGCAAGCTGGAAGCCGCAGGCCAGGAAGCCCAGGTTCAGCAGCCAGAAGCCGCGGTGCGACAGCGCCTCGCGGATGGCCTGGCGCATCGATTGGGCCTGCCGTTCGGCGGGCGCCTTGGCGCGGTCGTCCAGCGGCCACGCCAGCGGCAGGGCCGCCGCCAGCACGATCGCGAAGGCGACCAGCGCCGCCGCCCAGCCGAAGCCGCCGATCAGGCCTTGCGTGGCCGGCACCATGGCGAACTGGCCCACGCCGCCGATGGCCCCGGCCATGCCGAGCGCCCAGCTGCGCCGCTGCGGCGGCACCAGCCGGCTGATGGCGCCGTACACGACGCCGAAGGTGGTGCCGGCCAGCGCCAGGCCGATCAGCACCCCGCCGGACCAGGCCAATTGCGCGCCCGTCGTCGCCTGTGCCATCAGCAGCAGCCCTGCCGCGTAGGCCAGGCAGCCGGTCGCCAGGATACGGCGGGCGCCGTAGCGGTCGGCCAGCATGCCCGTCAGCGGCTGGGCCATGCCCCACACCAGATTCTGCAATGCCAGGGCGAAGGCGAACTCCTGCCGCCCCCAGCCCCGCGCCGCCGTCATCGGCAGCATGAACAGGCCCTGTACGTGGCGCATGCCCAGCGCCAGGCCGATGATGATGCCGCCGCAGATGACGATTGCCAGCGGCGATGCGAATTTTTTCATGGCAGATCCTCCTGCGTCGAGGATAGCGGCGGCGGGGGTGGGGCGCGAGCGCGGAATCGGCATGCGATCCATGCGCGCCACGCATGCGCCGGATCAGCCGGGGAGTCGCGCCAGTTCCGCCACCGTCGCGGCCACCTGGCCGAGCAGCCAGTCGCGCACCGTGGCGACTTCGGGACGCTGCACATCCGCCTGCAGCAGCCAGTAGCCGTAATCGCCGACGCTGCGGCGGCGACGCGGTTGGGCAACCAGACGGCCGTCGCGTAGGGCCGGCAGGATCAGCGCCAGGCGGCCCAGGGCCACGCCATTGCCTTCGATGGCGGCCTGGATCAGCTGGTCGTACTGGTTAAAGCGCAGTGTGCGCGCCGGCCGCGCCGTCACGCCGCAGGCCCGCAGCCACGGCGTCCAGTGCAGGAAGGGGCGGGCCTGGTCGTCGAATTCGAGCAGCACATGCCGCGTCAGGGCGGCATCGTCCTGGAAGGCACTCGCCGCCACGGCCGGGCTGGCGACGGGCACCAGTTCTTCCCCGAACAGGTGCACTGGATCGGCCGATAAATGAGCGGCCGGTACATGGGCCGCGGGGCTGTAGCGGATTGCCAGGTCGACGCCTTCGCGCGCCAGGTCCACCACGCGGTTGCTGGTTGCCACGCGCAGTTCGATGTCCGGATGAGCCGCCTGGAAGCCGCCCAGCCGCGGCAGCACCCACAGCGACGCCACGCCGATGCTGGCCGATATCGTCACGGGCCGCGTGCCCGGCCGCAGCGACGCGGCCAGGTCGGCCAGCTGGTCCAGCCACGGTGAGGCCAGTGCGAACAGCTGCCGGCCCGCGTCGGTCAGCTCGATCTGGCGCTTGCCGCGCACCAGCAGGGGCGTGCCCAGGCGCGCCTCCAACGCCTGGATCTGCCGGCTGACGGCGGACTGCGTCAGGCACAGGTCGCGCGCCGCCGCTGTGATGCTCAGGCGCCTGGCGGTCGCCACGAACCCACGCAGCGCATCGAGGGGCGGCAGGTTGAGCAGTGGGTTCGTCACGCCCCGCTCCGCGCCGCCGCGCCGGCCGCCGGCTTTTCCAGCTCGTACAGCAGCCAGATCGCCGCCAGCATCGGCAGATTCTTGCTCAGCGGCCCATACGGGTGCCAGACGAATTCCGGCAGCCGCAGTGCGATGACGACGGTATAGAAGCCCACCAGCAGCAGCTGCGCCAGCCAGAGCCAGGGCCGCACGGTGCGCGGCAGCAGCAGCGTCCCCAGGCCGAACAGCAGGTCCAGCGCGCTGGCGCCGTACAGCATCAGCGGCGCCAGCGCCAGCGGAATGCCGGTGCGTGCCAGCAGCGCGTAGCTGTCGTCCACCGGGTAGCCGAAGGCGGAAACGATGGCGGTCCAGATCCACACGAAGGCAATGGTCACGCGCAGCAGGGGCAGCAGCCAGCCCAGTTGGGCGGCCGTGCGCGCCGCCTGTGGATGATTGACGAACTTTTCCACAGGCCGGGGCGGGCGGCCCAGCAGTTGGACCGTGGCTGCGGGGTCGGCCGTATTGCCTCGTTCCAGCATCTGCAGCGCGTCGGGCGTCAGCGGGCTGCCCGGCACCATGGCGCCGAGGCGCGCCACCAGCCGCGCCACGGCCGTCGGCAAGCGCAGCACGGGCAGCCGGCCCAATCCCATGCCGCGCCGCAGGGCGCTCAGGTAGCCGGTGAACGGCAACGGCGCCGGCCCCACCAGCGCCACGCGTTGCGAGCGGGGCGGCGCCCGGTCATCCAGCAGGGCGGCGATGGCCTGGCAGGCGTCGTCGACGTGGATCGGCTGCACCGCCTGCGGCGCGCTGCCGAAGGCGACGGCGAACGGCATCGTCGCCACCGTGCGGAACAGCTTCGAGCTGGCGCCGTCGTCGCCATACACCAGCGAAGGCTGCACGATGCGCGAGCGCAGCGGCAGGGCCGCCAGATAGTCGTCCGCCATCTTCTTGCTGCGGTGGTACGGTGTGGCCGCGCCCTCGTCCGCGCCCAGGGCTGACATCTGGATCACCAGCTTGACTCGGGCGTCGACGCAGGCCGCGAACAGGGCTTTCGGAGTATCGGTATGCAGGGCGGCGAAGGTCTGTCCCGGTGTTTCGCGAATGATGCCGACGGTGTTGATGACGGCGTCGACACCGGTCAGGCGCGCCAGCCAGGCCGATTTTTCGCTATCGTGGGCGAAGTCGGCGTGAATGAAACCGATGCGCGGGTCGGCAGCGGGCCGCCGCCCCGCCGCCAGCACGCGGTGGCCTTGTGCCAGCAGCAGCGTTGCCAGGCGGGCGCCGAGGAAACCGGTCGCACCGGTCAGCAGTACCAGCATTGAGTGCCCTCTTCGGATGGGATTGACGCAGTATAAGGCGTGCCGCCGGCCTTGTCGCCGGCGCGGCCTGGAAACCACGGAGCAGACGATATGGACAACTTCAAGCAGGTCATCACCAAGGGCCTCGTGCCCGGCACCCTGGCCAGCGTGATCTCGACGGCGGCGCTGGCGCTGCGCGCCAGGCGGGAAAGCGGCAGCCCGTATGCCGGCGTGAACGCCACCAGCCACGCGCTGTGGGGCGACGAGGCCTTCACGCGCAATGCGCCGTCATGGAAATACACGCTGGTGGGATATGGCATCCACCACGCCAGCTCGCTGTTCTGGGCCACCATCTTCGAACAGGTGGCCGGCAAGGTCCTGGACCGCAAGTCGCCCGCTGCCACCACGCTGGCCGCGGCCGGGGCGGCGGCCGTGGCCTGCTTCGTCGACTACAAGCTCACGCCCAAGCGCCTGCAGCCGGGCTTCGAGGAACGGGTGTCGCGCAAGTCGCTGGCGCTGGTGTATGCGGCCTTCGGCGTGGGCCTGGCCGCCGGCGCCTACTTCAATCACCGCGACCGCCACGGCGGTTGACGCAGCGCCGGCTTCAGTTTTCGGCCGGCTGCTCGGCCTGTGCCAGCCATGCGCGGCCGGCATCGAGCGCCTGGGCCAGTTCGTGGCGCACGGCGGCGAAATGGGGCGCCAGGTCGGCGTCCGGCCGTTCGCCGATGGCCATCTCGGCCTCCATCGTGGCGCGGATCAGGCGCTTCGCCCCCAGCACGCCGATGGCGCCGCGCAGCGAGTGGAAGATGCGGGCGGCATCGCCCAGCCGCCGTTCGGCCAGGGCGCGGTCGGCCTCGTCGGCCGGATGCATGCCGCCTTCCAGCGCGCCCTGCACCATGCGCCGCATCAGCGCCCGCCCTTTCGGGTCGCGCCCCATGACGCGCGCCAGGCTGTCCATATTGAATACGGGTTCATCCCCGGCGGGTGCGGGCGGCGCGGTCGGCGCCACCGGCGTCGGGGCTGCGGCCGGGGCGCGTCGCGCCGCCGGCAGGTAGCGCTCGATCACGCCCATCATCTCTTCCACCACGACCGGCTTGGCGATGAAATCGGTGATACCGGACTGCACGCAGCGGTCCCGTTCCGAGGCCAGTACGCCGGCCGTCATGGCGATGACGGGCAGCGCCAGCTTCAGCTCCTGGCGGATCAGGGCCGTAGCCGTGAAGCCGTCCATCACGGGCATCTGCATGTCCATCAGCACGATGTCATAGCGCCGCGGGTCGTCGGCCAGCACGTCCACGGCCTGCTGGCCGTCGCCCACCACGTCCAGCGTGGCGCCAGCCTGCTCCAGCAGGCCCCGCGCCACGGCCTGGTTCAGCAGGTTGTCCTCCACCAGCAGGAAGTGCACGCCGGCCAGCCGCTCGGGTCCAATCCCGGCCGGCAGCGCCGTTTCGTCCGCGCCGGCCTTGGCCACCAGGGCCTGGTGCAGCGCCTCGAACAGGCTGGAACTGGTGATGGGCTTGACCAGCACCACGTCCGTTTCGGGCGTGTTCGAGATTTCCTCCAGCCGCTCGCGCGCGAAGGCATTGATCATCGCCACGATGGGCTGGCGCTTGCCGTCGGCGGCCAGCCGCATCGCGTGGGCGGCGGCCAGGCCATCGCGGCCCGTCATGTGCCAGTCCGCCAGCACCACGTCGTAGGGCTGGTGGCCGCGCACGCGCTGCTGGAACTGTTCGAGCGCTGCCGGACCCGTGTCGGCCAGGTCGGCGCGCCAGCCCCAGGCCTCGATCAGCTGGCCGATCATCTCGCGGCTGGTGCGGTTGTCGTCCGCCACCAGCACGGACAGCGGGCCCATGGCCGGCTTGCGCTGCGCGTCGCGCAAACCGGCCAGCTCGAAGGGTAGCTCGAACCAGAACACGCTGCCTTCGCCCGGTGTACTGCGCACCTGGATCGCGCCGCCCATCAATTCGATCAGGCGGCGCGTGATGGCCAAGCCCAGCCCCGTGCCGCCGAAACGGCGTGTGATGCTCTCGTCGCCCTGCGTGAAGGCGCGGAACAGGTGGTTCAGCTGGTTTGGGTTCATGCCGATGCCGGTATCGCGCACCTCGAAGCGCAGCAGGACACGGTCCGTGCCTGGCGCCTCCGGCACCAGGCCGATCTGCACCACCACCTCGCCCTGCTGGGTGAACTTGATGGCATTGCCGGCCAGGTTGACGAGGATCTGCTGCAGCCGCAGCGCATCGCCGCGCAGCAGGCGCGGCACGTCGGGCGCCACCACGATGGCCAGTTCCAGCTCCTTGTCGCCGGCGCTCATCGTCATCGTCGTGGCCAGGGTGCTCATCGACTCGTCCAGGTCGAATTCCACCGGCGACAGCTCCATCCGCTGTGCCTCGATCTTGGAGAAATCCAGCACGTCGTTCAGGATGCCCAGCAGCGAGTCGCCCGCCGTGCGGATCATGTTCAGGTATTTGCGCTGCTGCGCCGTCAGCGTGGTGTTCTGCAGCAGGTAGGCCATGCCCAGCACGGCGTTCATCGGCGTGCGGATCTCGTGGCTCATGTTGGCGACAAAATCGCTCTTGGCGCGGTTCGCGCTTTCGGCGCGGTCGCGCGCCCGCTCCAGTTCGGCCGCGCGCGCTTCCAGCTCCAGCAACAGCGTCTGCGCCCGCGCGTCGGCGGCCTGGCGCGCTTCCATCAGGTCGTTGAAGGCAGCCGTCAGCTCGCCGATCTCGTCGCGCGCGGCGACCGGCAGCGGAGCGAAGGCATTCTGCGCGTTGCCAAGGGCACGGATGGCGTCACGCAGGTGCACCAGCGGCGACATCAGGCGCAAGGTCACCAGCGCGATGATGGCCGCCGCCGCCAGCGACGCCAGCGTGCCCCACAGCGCCAGGCGCAGCTGGGCCCCCACGAACGGCGCGAAGGCTTCTTCCTCGGGCAGCGAGGCGGCCAGGATCCACGGCACCGACTTGAGGCGCTTCACGCTGGTCAGCATGCGGATGCCATCGACATTCGGACCGATCTGCGTGCCTTCGAAGCCGGTGGCCAGCGCCGCCGTCAGGGCCGGGGCACCGCGCGGCGAACGGAGGGTCAGCATGCGGTCCAGCTGCGGGTGCAGCACGTACACGGGCGTTGCCGACCGCGTGACGGCATAGTAGTAGCCGCTGTTGCCCACCTTGGCAGTGCGCAGGTGGCCCAGCAGGTTGTCGCGGTACAGGCGCAGCACGCCGATGACGATGCATCGCACGTCGCCCTCCTCGCCCAGTACCGGCGCGACCATCTGCACGACGGGCTTCCCGCCCGCCTTGCCCAGCACCGGTTCGGCGATGATGGCCTGCCGCTCCTTCATGACATGCTTGAAATAGGCGCGGTCGACGACGCTGATGCCGGGCCGCCCCGGCAGTGCCGGAATATCGGCGATGACGATGCCTTGGGGGCTGACGACCAGCACGTCGTCGAACAGGCTCAGGACGGCACGGTTGTCGTAGTAGCCGCGCAGGCCGGCGGGATTGTTGCACAGCTCGCGGGGCTGGTAGCGCGCCGACTGGGCCACGATATCGCGCAGCATCGTCAGCTTGTCGTCCAGGTCCTGCGCCGTTCGGCTGACCAGGGCGTCCTGCTGGGCAAACAGCACGCGCGTGAAATCGGCGCGCATGCGCTGCGCCTGCAGCGCCGTGACGAGCGCGATCATCACGATCGACGTCAGCGTGGTGGCCAGTGCGACTTTTGCCTTGATACCCAGCGGTTTCATTATCCCTCGCGCGCGGTTGCGGATGGAAAGGAGCCAGCAGCCATCATAATCCCGGTACTGTCCGGACGGCCACGCGTGTTGCATTGCCCGCTTGCCAGGTGCTGTACTGTCGCGCAATGACGACCGAAAATCGCATGCCAAAGCGGCAAGGAAAGGCGGTTTTGCCCATGGCTTACAGTACACTGTGGCCCATCCGAATCCACTTTGCACTCCCATGGACCAGCTTCCTGCCATCACCCTGCCCGGCGCCACCATCGAGATCCTGAAGGCCCGTTGCGCAACCTGCAGCATGCACCAGCTGTGCCTGCCGATGGGCCTGGACATGGGCGATATGGACAAACTCGACAAGATCATCGGCCGCCGCCGCAAGGTGGCCAAGGGCGACGTGCTGTTCCGCATCGGTGACCCGTTCACCAGCCTGTACGCGATCCGGCTGGGCCACTTCAAGACCTACCAGATCAATACCGGCGGCGAAGAGCAGGTGACGGGCTTCCAGATGGGCGGCGAACTGCTGGGCATGGACGCGATCAGCACGGACAAGCATTATTGCAGCGCCATGGCGCTGGAAGACAGCGAAGTGTGCGAGATTCCGTTCGCCAGCCTGGAGCAGCTGCTGGTCGACATGCCGACCCTGCTGCGCCATTTCCACCGCATGATGAGCCAGGAGATCACACGCGAGCAGAGCGTCATGCTTCTGCTCGGCAATATGCAGGCCAGCCAGCGCTTCGCCGCCTTCCTCGTCAACCTGGCGTCGCGCTACGAAGCACGCGGCTACTCGGCCACGGCTTTCCATCTGCGCATGTCGCGCGAAGACATCGGCAACTACCTGGGCCTGACCATCGAAAGCATCAGCCGCCTGCTGAACAAGTTCAAGAAGCTGGGCCTGCTCGAAGTGGCAAACCGCGAACTCCGCGTGCTCGACCTCCCCCGCCTGAAGGCCATCACGGCAGGCACCGAACCCTGCGGCTGACCCGCCTGGGTATTCGGTGTCGGAATTCGGTGTCAGACACCGAATTCACGCAGCAACTGGTGTTTGACCGCTGCAATGGGCTGACCCGTTTGGCAGTAACTACTCATTCGGTGTCAGACACCGAATGCAGATACCGAATGTGAGCAGCAACAGTTGCCTGAAAACCGGTGTCAGACACCGGTTTAGCAGTAACTATTGTTGTAAAGGGTGCAGCGTGATGGCGGGCTCGGCGGGCCATAGCCATTGGCCTTCGAGGCGCCACGTCTTGCGCGCGTCTTCCACCAGCACGACCCAGCGGCTGCGTTCGAGCAGCGGCAGCGGGATGGCGAAGCTGCCGTCCGCGCGGGGGTGCAGCAGCAGGCGGATGTCCTTGTCCGGCTGGGTGGCGTGCGCCAGGTGCAGCGGTAGCGGGCCGGTGACGGACTTGCCGTCCCCTGTGGCGATACGGCCTTGCAGCCGGCCTTCGGCGGCGTCGTAGCGCAGCGCCACGGTGATGCCCAGCGCGCCGGCCGCACGGTCGCGCCGCAGGTCCTGGTTGATGGCCTTGCCCTTCTTGTAATAGTCGCCCACCACCAGCGCATCCTGCTGCGAGAAGGCGATCCAGCCCGTGTAGAAGCAGGCCACCAGCACGATGGCGGGACCCAGCATCAGCAGCCATGGCCAGCGCTGCGCATACCACGGCGGCGGGAAATTCAGCGGGTAATCCATGATGTATCTCCTAGCGCGGCACGATGAAGACGGCGGTTTCGGTAACGGTCAGGGCGGCATCGTCCAGCGCCGCCAGGGTGACCGTGATCTTGTTCGAGCCGGGCGCACCGGCGCCGTGCGGTGCGCGCAGGCGGATCGGCACGGCGCGCGTCTCGGTCCCTGCCAACGTGACCTCGTCGCCTGTCGCCAGCACCAGTCCCGGCAGGCCTTGCGCCGTGATGCGGTAGCGGTGCGGCTGTTCGGTGGTGTTCATGATCTGCAGCCGGTAGACGTTTTCGATGGCGCCGCCGTCCACTTCGCGGCCCATCGAGCCGCGGTCGCGCAGGACGTCCATCTTCAGCGGCGTGCGCAGCGCCAGCGCGGTACCGACAGCCAGCACCACCAGCAGTAGGCCGGCGCAGTAGATCAGTACGCGGGGGCGCATGGCGCGGCGGCGGATCGCCTTCGCGTCCAGTCCCTCGGCCAGGGCCCGGTCGGTGCTGTAGCGGATCAGGCCACGCGGCTGGCTCACTTTGTCCATGACGACGTTGCAGGCGTCGACGCAGGCGGCGCAGCCGATGCATTCGTATTGCAGGCCGTTGCGGATATCGATGCCGGTCGGGCAGACCTGCACGCACATCGTGCAGTCGATGCAGTCGCCCGTGCTTCCACCTTTCCCCTTCTTGCCGCGCGGTTCGCCCCGTTTGGCGTCGTACGTGACGATCAGGGTATCGCGGTCGAACATCGAACTCTGGAAGCGCGCATAAGGGCACATGTACTTGCACACCTGCTCACGCAACCAGCCGGCATTGCCGTAGGTGGCCAGCGCGTAGAACAGTACCCAGAACCACTCCCACGGACCGAAGGCCAAGGTGAACGAGGCCGCGCCCAGGTCGAGGATGGGCGTGAAGTAGCCCACGAACGTAAAGCCCGTCCACAATGCCACGGCGCCCCAGGCCAGGTGCTTGGCCAGCTTCCTGGCGCTCTTCTTCAAGGATGGGCCCTGCCGGTCCAGCGCCATGCGCACGCTGCGCGAGCCTTCGATCTTCCGCTCGATCCACAGGAAGATTTCCGTGTACACCGTTTGCGGGCAGGCGAAGCCGCACCACACGCGCCCCGCCACGGCCGTCACGAGGAACAGCAGCCAGGCGCTGATGATTAACAGCGCGGCCAGGTAGATGAAATCCTGCGGCCACAGCACCAGGCCGAACAGATAGAACTTGCGCGTGCCCAGGTCAAACAGCACGGCCTGGCGGCCGTTCCACGTCAGCCACGGCAGGCCGTAGAAGGCCAGCTGCGTCAGCCAGACGCACAGCCAGCGCAGGCTGGCGTAGCGGCCCTTGGCTTCGCGCGGATAGATCTGCTGCCGCGCTTCGTACATGCGGATGACCTGGGGTTCCGGGGAATTCATGACGCTTCCTATTTACGCTCGTTCGACAGGCTCCACACATAGGCCGACAGCACATGCACCTTGCTCTCGCCGAGGAAGTCGCCGAAGGCGGGCATGGTGTTGTCGCGGCCCTTGCGGATCGTTTCCATGATGGTTTCAGCACTGCCGCCATACAGCCAGGTCTTGTCGGCCAGGTTGGGCGCGCCCAGGGCGTGGTTGCCGATGCCGCCGGCGCCGTGGCAGGCCATGCAGGCACCGAACTTGGATTTGCCGAACACGCTCTTGATCGGGTCGGATGCGGCGCTGCCGGACAGGCTCAGGACATAGTGCGCGACGTTTTCGACGTCCGTGTCCGAGCCCAGCGCGGCGCCCATTGGCGGCATCACGCCGTGGCGGCCGTTCATGATGGTCTGCTTGATCGTCTCGGGCGTGCCGCCGTGCAGCCAGTCCTTGTCCGTCAGGTTGGGGAAGCCCTTGTTGCCGCGCGCGTCCGAACCGTGGCACTGGGCGCAGTAGGTCAGGAACAGCCGCTCGCCGATGGCATGGGCCTGCGGGTCGGCCGCCACGGCCTTCAGGTCCTGCCGGCGGTATTTTTCGAACAGGGGGCCGTAGTCGCTGTCGGCCTTGGCCAGTTCTTCCTTGTACTGCCCCGTGGCCTTCCAACCCAGCTTGCCCGCGTAGGAGCCCAGCCCCGGGTAGAGGAACAGGTAGGCCACGCCGAACACGATGGTAAGATAAAACATCCACATCCACCAGCGCGGCATCGGCGTGTTCAGCTCCGTCAGGTCTTCATCCCACACGTGGCCGGTGGTACCGACCGGGCCGTCATGTTTGGCCACCTTGTATTTGGACTGCGAATACAGCAGCACGCCGCAACCGAGCACGCCCAGCACCGTCAGCACGGTGATGTACAGGTTCCAGAACTCGCTGGTGAAATCAGACATGGCCGTTCTCCTCGTCGGCAAAGGGCAGTTGCGCCGCCTCGGCGAAATCGCCCTGCTTGCGGCGGGACCAGGCCCAGGCGCAGATACCGGCAAAGGTGAGGAAGGAGATCACCGTCATCACGCGGCTGGCGTTGTCGAAAATATGGTCGAGGGTCATGGCTCAGTTCCTGGATTTGATCAAGGTGCCCAGCCCTTGCAGGTAGGCGATCAGCGCGTCTTCTTCGGTCTTCTCGGCCAGTTCGCCCGGCGCGGCGGCGATCTCGGCGTCCGTATAGCCGTCGCCCAGGCGGCGCAGCGCGCGCAGCTTCGGCACGATCTCCTGCGGTACCAGCTTGGTCTGCGCCAGCCACGGGTAGCCCGGCATATTCGATTCGGGCACCACGTCGCGCGGGTTCTGCAGGTGGGTGCGGTGCCATTCGTCGCTGTAGCGGCCGCCCACCCGGGCCAGGTCCGGGCCGGTGCGCTTCGAGCCCCACTGGAACGGCCGGTCGAACACGAATTCGCCGGCCACCGAGTAGTGGCCATAGCGCTCCGTCTCGGCGCGGAACGGCCGCACCATCTGCGAATGGCAGGCGTAGCAGCCTTCGCGCACGTAGATATCGCGGCCGGCCAGGCGCAGCGGCGAGTAGTGCGTCAGCCCGGCCACCGGCTCGGTCGTCGACTTCTGGAAGAACAGCGGCACGATCTCCACCGCCCCGCCCACCGACACCACCAGCGTGACGAGGGCGATCAACAGCCAGGGATTCTTCTCGATCCACTCATGGGAAAACTTCATGTTTTTTCTCCTTACGCCGCTTTCAGTTGCGGGATGGCGATGACGGGCGTGTCGCGGCCGCGCAGGGTCATCCACGTGTTGTAGCCCATGATCACCATGCCGCTCAGGTACATCGCGCCGCCGACGAAGCGCACCACGTAGTACGGATAGGTGGCCTTGACGCTTTCGACGAAGGTGTAGGTCAGGGTGCCGTCCGGGTTCACGGCGCGCCACATCAGGCCCTGCATGACGCCGGCGATCCACATGGCGGCGATGTACAGCACGATGCCGATGGTGGCGACCCAGAAGTGCAGGTCGATCAGGCGGGTGCTGTACATCTGCGTGCGGCCTGCCAGCCGTGGCAGCAGGTAGTAAATCGAACCCATCGTGATGAAGCCCACCCAGCCGAGCGCGCCGCCGTGGACGTGGGCGATACCCCAATCGGTGTAGTGCGACAGCGAGTTGACGGTCTTGATCGACATCATCGGGCCCTCGAAGGTGGCCATGCCGTAGAACGACAGCGAGACGATCATCAGTTTCAGAATCGGGTCGGTGCGCAGCTTGTGCCAGGCGCCGGACAGGGTCATGATCCCGTTGATCATGCCGCCCCACGACGGCGCCAGCAGGATCAGCGAGAACACCATGCCCAGCGACTGGGTCCAGTCGGGCAAGGCGGTGTAGTGCAGGTGGTGCGGGCCGGCCCACATGTAGGTGAAGATCAGGGCCCAGAAGTGCACGATCGACAGGCGGTACGAATACACGGGGCGCTCGGCCTGTTTCGGGATGAAGTAGTACACCATGCCCAGGTAGCCGGCCGTCAGGATGAAGCCGACCGCGTTATGGCCGTACCACCACTGGATCATCGCGTCCTGCACGCCGGTATACATCGAGTAGGACTTCGTCAGCGAAGCGGGCATGCTCATGCCGTTCACCACGTGCAGCAAGGTCACGGCCAGGATGTAGCCGCCGAAGAACCAGTTGGCCACGTAGATGTGCTTGACCTTGCGCTGGACGATGGTGCCGAAGAAGACGACGGCGTAGGCGATCCAGACGACGGCGATCAGGATCGTGATGGGCCATTCCAGCTCGGCGTATTCCTTGCCGCGCGTAAGACCCATCGGCAAGGTGATGACGGCCGAGACGATGACGGCCTGCCAGCCCCAGAAGGTGAAGGCGGCCAGCTTGTCCGAGAACAGACGCACCTGGCAGGTGCGCTGCACGACATAGTAGGAGGTGGCGAACAGGCCGCTGATGCCGAAGGCGAAGATGACGCCGTTCGTGTGCAGCGGGCGCAGGCGCCCGTAGGTGAGCCAGGGCACGTCGAAATTGAGCGCCGGCCAGGCCAGCTGCGCGGCGATCACAACGCCGACCAGCATGCCGATGATGCCCCACACTACGGTCGCGATGGCGAACTGCTTGACGACTTTGTAGTTGTAGTTCAGTTGTTGTTCCATTTGGGACCCCGAGAACACATGTGTTTGATGTGCCCCAAGGTTACGCAAGCGGACCCTAAAAAACTTTGATGTGGATCAAAAATTTCCAGAACGAATTAAAGTCTCACGCATTGAAGGAAGCCTTGTGCCGCAAGGCCTCCCGCATCGCGGCAGCATTATCGCAGCGGTTCGTCATCGTCCTGCAGGATGCGCCACGCCGGTCCTTCCAGGTCGTCGAACTGGCCGTCGTCCGAGGCCTTGAAGAACACCCACAGCGCGCCGAATACGAGGCCGATACTGACGGGGACCAGCAGGAACAGCGATTCCATATTTTTACTCCCTGCGCAGGCGCAGTGCGTTGACGATGACGATCGCGGAGCTGGCGGCCATGCCGACGCCGGCCAGCCACGGCCCCAGTAGTCCGAAGGCGGCGGCTGGTATCGCGACCAGGTTGTAAAGGCAAGCCCAGGCCAGGTTCTGGCGGATCACACGGGCCGTGGCACCCGCCATCGCGGCGGCTTCCCGCACCAGGCCCACGTCGCCGTGCAGCAGCACCGTATCCGCATGCACCTGCGCCAGCGCGGCGCCGGAGCCCATCGCGAACGACACGTCGGCCGCGCTGAGCACGGCCGCATCGTTGATGCCGTCGCCGACCATCGCCACCACGGCGCCGTCGCGCTGCAGCCGCTGCACGTAATCGAGCTTGCGCTCGGGGAGGCAGTCGCCCAGCGCCTTGTCGATGCCCAGCTGGCGTGCCACCGCATCGGCCAGCTGTTGGCGGTCACCGCTGAGCAGCACGACTTCCTTACCGTGGGCCCGGAACCAGTCGACCGTCGCGCGCGCATCCGGCCGCAGCGCGTCGCTGATGGCGAAGCAGGCCAGCCAATGGCCCGCGCCGGCCAGCCACACCAGCGTGGTGCCATCGCCGTCATCGACCTTCGGCGGCGGTGTGCCGGCCAGTCCTGCCGCGTAACGCGCATTGCCAAGCCGGTAGGCCTGGCCGTCCACCACGCCTGCCAGGCCCTGGCCCGGCGTTTCTTCCAGCTGCGCCGCAGGCATCGAAACCGGCCGCACCGCATGGGCGACGATGGCGCGTGCCAGCGGATGCAGGCTGTGCGCTTCCAATGCAGCCGCGATCTGCGTCGCCGCCTGCGCGTCGATACCCCCGAAGACGTGCACCGCCTGCACGGCGGGCCGCCCGGCCGTCAGGGTGCCGGTCTTGTCGAACACGATATGGGTGGCGCGCTGCAGCGTTTCCAGCACGTGCGGGCGCACGACCAGTATGCCCTTGGCCAGCAGGCGGTCCGTGGCGGCAGCCAGCGCCGACGGCGTGGCCAGCGACAGCGCGCATGGGCACGACACCACCAGCACGGCAATCGCGACGGGCCACGCCCGCGCCGGATCGGACCAGCTCCAGAAGGCGAAGGTACTTGCGGCGAACAGCAGCAGCGCGAGCACGAAGCGTGCGGCCGTGCGGTCGGCCCATTGGGCGATCTGCGGCTTGGCCGCGCCGGCGCGCTCGACGAGTTTCAATAGATTGGACAGGGTGCTGTCCGCCACCGGCCGCGTCACGTGCAGCACGACGGCGGCGCTGACGTTGACGGCGCCGCCGGGCACTGCATCGCCCGGCCCTTTCGCCTGCGGGGCGCTCTCGCCCGTCAGCAGGGCCAGGTCGACAGCCGTACGTCCTTCCACGAGGATGCCGTCGGCGGCAAAGGCTTCGCCCGGCTTGACGGCGACATAGTCGCCCTCCCGCAGCGCGGCGGCCGGCATGACGCTGGCCGCGCGGCCGGGCCACGCCGCCAGCCGGGTCGCCACTGCCGGCAGCGCGTGCTGCATCCGCTCCAGCGCGCCGGCCGCCTTGCGCCGGGCCAGCAGCTCCAGCCAGCGGCTGGCCAGCAGCAGGAAGATGAACATCGTCACGGAGTCGAAGTACACGTCGCCCGTGCCGCGCCACGTCGCAACGACGCTGCCGAGAAAGCCCGCGCCGATACCCAGCGCCACCGGCACGTCCATGCCCAGCACGCGCGCGCGCAGGCTGGTCCACGCGCCGGCGAAGAAGGGCTGGGCGGAATAGACGACGGCGGGCACGGTCAGCAGCAGGCTGGCCCAGCGCATCAGTGCGGCCATGTCTGGCTCCAGCGTGCCGTCGCCGGCCATGTATTCGGGCGCCACATACATCATCACCTGCATCATGCACAGGCCGGCCACGAAGAGCTGTCGGCCCAGCGTGCGGCTGGCCTTGCGCAGTTGCGCCGTGTGGCGCGCCGCGTCGTACGGGTAGGCCATGTAGCCGATGCCGCGCAGCGCCTGCAGCAGATCCGATATCTGCACCTTGCCGCCCTGCCAGCGCACGGTCAGGCGCTCGGTGGCGACATTCAGGCTGGCGGCGACGACGCCGTCCAGGGCCAGCAGCCGGTGTTCGATCAGCCACACGCAGGCGGCGCAGCGCATGCCGTCGACCAGCAGCACGGCTTCGATATCGCCCGCGGCGGCGGCGAAGCGGGGATCGCTGTCGTACAGCTTCAGTTCCTGTGGTACCAGGTCAGCAGCGGTGCCGGTGGCGGCAAAGCCGGTGCGCGCGCGGTAGTAGCCGGCCTGGCCGATGTCGACGATGGTGCGGGCCACGGCCTCGCAGCCCGGGCAGCACATGGCCCGGTCGATGCCGTCGATGGCGACGTGCCACGTGGCTTCGCCTGGTACCGGCAGGCCGCAATGAAAACAGGGTGCGTTCATGCCGGCACCACGCACAGGGCGTCGAGCCAGCCGTGCTGCAGGCCGCCGGCGAACCGCATCATGCCGACAACGCCGAAGGCCAGCACCAGCAGGCCGCAGGCGCGCCGCACGCAGGGTCGTTGCAGCGCCTCGCGCAAGGTGGCGCCGGCCAGGCCCAGGGCCAGCAGCATCGGCAGCGTGCCGAGGCCGAAGGCCAGCATGACGGCGGCGCCACCAGCGGCGGAACCGGACAGCAGCGCCGTCAGCAGCACGCTGTAGACCATCCCGCACGGCAGCCAGCCCCACAGGCTGCCGAGCGCGAAGGCCTTCGGCAGCGTGTCCATCGGCAGCAGGGGTTTCATCAAGGGGTGCACATGGCGCCACAGAACGCGACCGGCCGCTTCCACCCGCGCCAGGCCCTGCCACCAGCCCGTCAGGTACAGGCCCAGCGCGACCAGCATGCCGTTGGCCAGCAGGTAGGCGATGCCCTGCCACTGGCTGATGCGCGCCAGGCTGGCTGCGCCACCGGCCAGGCCGCCGGCCAGCGCGCCGGCCGCCATATAGCTGGCGATGCGGCCCACGTTATAGGCCAGCACGCGCAAGCCCAGTTCTCCCGCCTGCGCCATCGGCGGCGCCGCACCTGCACCGGCCGGCACGATGGGAATCGTGCGCGCGGGCGCGCCGGTCGACAGGGCGGCGACGATGCCGCCGCACATGCCGGCGCAGTGCACGCTGCCGGCCAGGCCGACGGCGAACAGGGGCAGGAGGTTCATGGCGCTCAGATCGTTTTCGAGTAGCGCAGCGGCTGCGGCACGCCCTGCGCGGCGGCGGCCGCGGCCTCGGCACGGGCCTGGCGCAGGTGGCGGTCGAACACCATGCACAGGTTGCGGATCGTCAGGCGGCCCTTCGGCGTGACGGAGATCCAGTCGTCCTCGAAGGTGACGAGGCCGTCGTCGATGAATTCGGCCATCTGCGCCAGCTCCGGCGCGAAGTAGTCGCGAAAACGCACGGGCCAGGCCTGTTCGATCGATGCCACCGACAGCTCGAAATTGCACATCAGGCGCCCGATGATCAGGCGGCGCAGCAGGTCGTCGCTGTCGAGCTTGAAGCCACGGGCGATGGGCAGGCGCCCTTCGTCCAGGCGGGCATAGTAATCGTCCAGCGTCTTTTCGTTCTGGCTGTAGGTGCCGTTGACGGCGCTGATGGCCGACACGCCCACGGCCACCAGGTCCATTTCCGCATGCGTCGAGTAGCCCTGGAAGTTGCGGTGCAACCGGCCCTGGCGCTGGGCCACGGCCAGGTCGTCGTCCGGTTTGGCGAAATGGTCCATGCCGATGTAGACGTAGCCGGCGGCCGTCAGGCGGCTGATGCACAGGGCCAGCATGTCCAGCTTCACGTTCGGGGCCGGCAGGTCGGCATCGAGGATGCGGCGCTGCGGCTTGAACAGGTGGGGCATGTGGGCGTAGTTGTACAAGGCGATGCGGTCCGGATTCGCGACGATCACCTTCGACAGGGTCTGCTCCATCGTCGCCATATTCTGCTTCGGCAGGCCGTAGATCAGGTCCATGCTGAGCGAGCGGAAGCCGGCGTCGCGCGCCGCGTGCATGATGGCAACCGTGTCCTCGGCCGGCTGGATGCGGTTGACGGCCTTCTGCACGTCCGGGTCGAAATCCTGCACGCCCAGGCTGATGCGGTTGAAACCCTGGCGGCGCAACGACCGCACGCGCACGGCATCGACCGTGCGCGGATCGATCTCGATCGAGTATTCGCCGGCCACGTCGTCGGCAAAAACGAAGTTGCGGCGCAGGTGGGCCATCAGCTCTTCCATCTGGCGGTCGCTGAAATAGGTCGGCGTGCCGCCGCCGAAATGCAACTGCTCGACCCGGTTCATGCCGGCGAACAGCTTGCCCTGCATGTCGATTTCCTGCTTCAGGTAGTCCAGGTAGGTGGCCGCCTTGCTGCGGTCCTTCGTGACGATCTTGTTGCAGGCGCAGTAGTAGCAGATCGTGTCGCAGAACGGCACGTGCACGTACAGCGACAAGGCCCGCCGGCCACCCCGCAAGGTCAGCCCCGCCAGCGCTTCGAGGAAGCTGCCGTAGCCGAAGGCGGGCGTGAAGCGGTCCGCCGTCGGATACGAGGTGTAGCGCGGCCCGGCCGTGCTGAGCTTCTTGACGACGTCGGGATCGAACTGCACGGAAGGGACGGCGGGGGCGTTCATGGTAAGGCTCTTTCAGGGTCAGGCGGCCAGGCGCTTGATGCCGTTGGCCGCGGCGGGACGGGGCGCCTTGGCGCGCGCGGTGGACGCGGCGCTGGCGAACTTGAACAGGCTGACGGCGTCGGTCAGGCCGCTGGCTTCCTCGGCCAGGCTGCCGGCTGCCGCCGCCGCTTCCTCGACCAGGGCGGCGTTCTGCTGCGTGACCTGGTCCATGTGGGCGATGGCCTTGTTGACCTGGTCGACGCCGGCGCTCTGCTCGCGCGAGGCGATCGAGATTTCCTGCATGATGCTGGTGACGTGCTGCACGGACGTGACCACCTGCTCCATCGTGGCGCCGGCGCGGTGGGCCCGCTCCATGCCCGTATCGACCTTCGACACGGAGACCTCGATCAGGTGCTTGATGTCCTTGGCGGCGGCCGACGAGCGCTGCGCCAGGTTGCGCACTTCGCCCGCCACGACGGCGAAGCCGCGGCCCTGTTCACCGGCGCGCGCCGCTTCCACAGCCGCGTTCAACGCCAGGATATTGGTCTGGAAGGCGATGCCTTCGATCAGGCCGATGATGTCGACGATCTGGCGCGAGGAGCGGTTGATTTCATCCATCGTGGCGATCACTTCCGAGACGATGGCACCGCCCTGCACGGCCACGTCGGATGCGGCGACGGCCAGCGTGTTGGCCTGCACCGAGTTGTCGGCATTGGCCTTGACGGTGGACGAGAACTGGTCGATCGACGAGGCGGTTTCCTCCAGGCTGGCCGCCTGTGCTTCGGTGCGGCCGGACAGGTCGGCATTGCCGGCGGCGATCTGGCGCGTGGCCACGGCCATCGTCTCGACGTTGACGCGCACGTCGCGGATGGTGGCGATCAGGTTGCTGTTCATCTGCTGCAGGGCGCGCAGCAGCTGGCCCGCTTCGTCGGTGCTGTGGGTTTCGAAGCTGCCGGACAGATCGCCGGCGGCGATGCGGCGGGCGCCGTCGATGGCGCGTGCCAGCGGCTGCAGCATGCCCGTGCGCAGCGTGTACCACAGGAAGACGTTGATCAACAGGCCCAGGAAGGTGGCGCCGAAAATACCGTAGCGCAGCGCGCCCGTGGTGCCGTCGCCGAACAGGCTGGCGACGCACACGCCCAGCAGCAGCGTGTTGACGATGCTGGTCGACAGCCAGATGCGCATCGCCAGCGACACGTGCGACAGGCGTGCCAGCAGGTGCGGCAGGCCGCGGCGGATCACCTGGCCGTTGCGGATCTGGATGTTTGTATCTCCGGCGGCGAGCGCGGCATAGGCGGCGCTGGCGTTGTCGATGTGACGGCGCTCGGCGCGCACACGCACCGACATGTAGCCGACCGTGCGGCCCGCTTCCATGATCGGCGTGACGTTCGCCCGCACCCAGTAGAAGTCGCCGTTCTTGCAGCGGTTCTTGACGATGCCCGTCCACGGCATGCCGGCGCGGATCGAGGCCCACAGGTCGGCGAAGGCCTGCGGCGGCATGTCCGGATGGCGCACGATGTTCTGCGGCGCGCCGATCAGTTCGGCCTCGGTGAAGCCGCTGACCTGGATGAAGTAGGGGTTGACGTAGACGATGTTGCCGTCCAGGTCGGTTTTCGAGACGATGGCCTGGTCGGGATCGAGATCCACTTCCTGGTTCGTGACGGGCAAGTTCTTGCGCATCGGTTAACTCCTGAGCCTGTGTTTGTTGGGCGGCGCCCTGAAGAGCGCTCTGTCCTGTGTTGTGATTATTTCTATGTGGCAATAGGCCACAGGATTCAGTGTAGGGATGCGGAGGGGCAATTTCCTTGATGTAGATCAAAATTTCAGGAATGCAGGAGCGCTTTGCCACGACAGCAACGAGGGTTGCAACGTCGATCGTGACGAAGCGTCAACGGCTGGCGTGGACGGAGGGTTCAGGCGCTGCCGGCCAGCAGCGGCCGCAAGCCGCCCACCGCATGACCTTGGGCATAGTCGACGCCCAGGGTGCGGATCAAGGTGAGCGTTTCGTCATCTTCCACATACTCGGCCACGGTGCGGATGCCCATCACGTGGCCCACTTCGTTGATGGCCTTGACGAGGGCGCAGTTGATGGCGTTGTTGCGGATATCGCGGATGAACATGCCGTCGATCTTCAGGTAGTCCACCGGCAGCACCTTCAGGTAGGCGAACGACGACAGGCCGGCGCCGAAATCGTCCAGCGAGAAGCGGCAGCCCATCGCGTGCAGCCGCGCCATGAAGGCCTGGGCTTTCGGCAGGTGCGTGATGGCGGCCGTTTCCGTCACTTCGAAGCAGATCTGCTCGGGTGCCACTTCGTTCTGCACGAACTGGTCGACGATGTAGTCGTGCAGGTGGTCGTCCGACAGCGACGTGCCGGACAGGTTGATCGAATACAGCGCCGGCGCGCGGTGGCGGCTGGCGACGAAGTCCGCTTCCGGCGGCAGGCTGTCGCGCAAGGTCTTCACGTGGCGGCAGACGGCGCGGATCACCCAGCGGTCGATCGATACCATCATGTCGTAGCGCTCGGCGGCAGGGATGAAGTCGCCCGGCAGTACCAGCTCGCCGTCCGGATCGAGCAGGCGCACCAGCACTTCGTCATGCGCCTCGGCCGGTTCGTGCAGGCTGACGATGGGCAGCGCATACAGGCGGAAGGCATGCTGCTCGAACGCTTCCTTCAGGCGGCCGACCCACTGCATCTCGCCGCGGCGCTGCGCCAGCATCAGGTCGGACTCCTGGTAGAAGTGGATGCGGTTGCGGCCCTGTTCCTTGGCCAGCGCACAGGCCTGGTCGGCCGCCGTCAGCAGGTCGGTGGTGGATTTGCTGTCGGCGTCGATGACGGCCACGCCGATGCTGGCCCCCAGCTGGAACTGCTTGTCTTCCCACGTGAAGTCGAAATCGCGGACGGCCCGGCGCAGCGTGTCGGCCAGCAGCATGGCGCGCTCCGGCGGGCAGTGGGGCAGCAGCACGCCCAGTTCGTCGCCGCCCAGGCGCGCCAGCAGGTCGCTGTCGCGCAGGTGGGTCAGCAGCATGCGCGTGAGCAGTTGCAGCAGCACGTCGCCGCCGGCGTGGCCGCAGGTGTCGTTGACGATATGGAACTGGTCCAGGTCGATATACAGCAGCGCGTGGACATGGTTTTCATGGCGCGCCGTGTGCAGCGCGCGCGCCGTGGCGTCTTCGAATTCGCGCCGGTTGATCAGGCCGGTGAGCGTGTCATGGCTGGCATACCAGGAAATCTGCTGCGCCAGCTTGCGTTCGTGGCTGATGTCCCGAAACACCAGCACGGCGCCCAGCAGTTCGCCGTCGCGCGACCAGATCGGCGCGGCCGACAGTTCCACGGCCACGCGGCGGTCGTCATGCGTTACCAGCTGGCTGCGCGGCGACACGGCGATCAGCTGGCGCTGGCGCAGGCAGCGCTGTGCCACGTTGTCGGCCGGCTCGCCCGTGATTTCGTCGACCAGTTGCAGCACGGCGCCCACGTCGATACCGCGCGCCTGCTCCAGCGGCCATCCCGTCAGGTGCTCCGCCACGCGGTTCAGGTAGCGGGTGCGGCCCTTGACGTCCGTCGTGACGACGGCGTCGCCGATCGAACCCAGGGTGGTCTCGGCCAGCTCGCGCTGCTGGTGATTGTGCAGTTCCTGCAGCTTCCGGCCGGTGGCATCCCAGACGATGCCCAGCGCCTGCCCGCTGCCCCGGCTGCGGCTGGCGTTGCAGCGCGCGGCCAGCCAGTGCACCGACCGGTCGGGCCAGACGACACGGTATTCGAGGTCGTAGGTGCCGCGCGACTGCAGGGCCTCGCGCAGGATGGCGGCGACGGCGGCGCGGTCTTCGGGATGGACGATGTCGAGGAACTGCTCGAAGGGCTGGTCGAAGGCGCGGCGGGGAATGCCCAGCAGCGCGGCGCCGCCGGGCGACCAATGCACCGTGCCCCGTTCGATCGCTTTGGGGGTGCATCGTTCGAATGTGGCATGCCAGACTGCCATGCGCGCAGCGCGCAGGGCCTGCTCGTGGCGCCCTCCCGGAATATTCATCGTTTCTCCCGCACTGCCGGTAAGACAGGCGGGCGAACGAATGGTTCCGGGGTTAGCCTTAAACGGTGTCGGAGGACGCCGTTTTTTCCTTGCCGCCAGCGATATCGCGCACGTTTTTCTGCACGGCCACGGCAGCGAACAGGCTCAGGATATAGGCCATCGCATAGAAGCCTTTTTCGCTCGGGGTCAAGGTGGCATTGACCAGGCCGACGCCCAGCAGGCCCAGCGCCAGCAAGGTGGAAATCCAGCACAGTGCGAAGTACATGCCCGTGACGGGCGTGCCTTCCATGCGGTCGCGCACGGATTTTTGCAGCGACACGGCGGAGAACAGGCCGTACAACAGTACCGTCAGGTAGTAGCCCTTCTCGTTGAGGGGCATGGTGGAATTGAACAGGCCGGCCAGGTAGGCACCGGCGCCGATCAGCATGGCGACCCAGGCTGCGCCGACGAAGGCGGCGGTTGGACGTTGTACGTTTTGCATTGCATTCTCTCCTTCACGCGCGGCAAGGCGCCGCGCCCGAATGATAGCAAATTACTAAGCGCTTTTCTTGAATTTACGCAACACTTTGCCGGCCACGGTGACGACCGCCAGCACGATGGCGCCGGCGATCACGCCCACGACGATATCGGCCACGTGCGGCGTGATGGCGGCCAGCACGGGACCGATGCCGCCGATGGTGCCGGCCGACGCGCCGGCCTGCTCGATGGCATGGTGCAGGAACGGGGTGCCGTGCGTCAGGATGCCACCACCAACCATGAACATGGCCACCGTGCCCAGCACGGCCAGCAGTTTCATCAGCTTCGGCGCGGCCGCCAGCAGGAAGCGGCCGAAGCCACGCAGCAGGCCCATGCCGCTGCCCTGGCGCTCGGTCAGGTACAGGCCGGCGTCATCCATCTTGACGATGCCGGCAACGATGCCGTACACGCCCACCGTCATGATGGCGGCAATGGCGATCAGCACGGCGACCTGCTGGCTGAACGGCGCGCTCGACACGGTGCCCAGCGAAATGACGATGATCTCGGCCGACAGGATGAAGTCGGTGCGGATGGCGCCCTGGATCTTTTCCTTCTCCAGCGCACACAGGTCGATGTCCGGATTGGCCACGGCGGCGGCCAGCTCGGCATGGTGCTGGGCGTCTTCTTCCGGGCTGTGCAGGAACTTGTGGGCCAGCTTCTCGAACCCTTCGAAGCACAGGAAGGCGCCGCCGATCATCAGCAGCGGGGTGATGGCCCACGGCGCGAAGGCGCTGATGGCCAGCGCGGCGGGTACGAGGATCGCCTTGTTCTTCAGCGAGCCGACGGCCACCGCCCACACCACGGGCAGCTCGCGGTCGGCCTTGACGCCGGCAACCTGCTGGGCATTGAGCGCCAGATCGTCGCCCAGCACGCCGGCGGTTTTTTTCGCGGCCACCTTGCTCATGGCGGCTACGTCGTCGAGAATGGTGGCGATATCGTCGATCAGGGCAAGCAGGCTGGTTCCGGCCATTGGTGGCTCTCTCTCTGGGGAAGTGGTTGGACCGGCAATCTTACCGCACTCGGCCTTTCGCAGACGCCCACGACGGCATCGCTTTCCCTACAATATTGTTTTTTTCCGGAAATATCATCATGAGCTTCGCCACCTGGATCGGTTTTGCCCTGTCCGCCATCCTGATCGCCGTCTCGCCTGGCTCGGGCGCCGTGCTGTCGATGTCGCACGGCCTGTCGTACGGCGTCAAGAAGGCCAGCGCTACCGTGATGGGCCTGCAGCTGGGCCTGCTGCTGGTGCTGTTCATCGCCGGCGCCGGCGTCGGCTCGCTGCTGCTGGCCTCGGAACTGGCGTTCAATATCGTCAAGACGGTGGGCGCGCTGTACCTGATCTGGCTGGGCCTGTCGCAATGGCGTGCCAAGGTGGTCGACGGCGCCGGACTGGATGTAACGAAGCAGGCCGCGCTGCCGTCCACGGGCCGGCGCGTGCTGACGGGCTTCCTGACCAATGCCACCAACCCGAAAGGCATCATCTTCATGGTGGCCGTGCTGCCCCAGTTCATTACGCAAGGCCAGCCCGTGCTGCCGCAGCTGTTGATCCTGGCCGTGACGATGGTGGCCATCGACATGACGGTGATGCACGGCTACGCGCTGCTGGCCTCGACGATGCAGGGCTATTTCCGCGATGCGCGCGCCATGCGCACGCAGAACCGTGTGTTCGGCGGCCTGCTGATGGCCGTCGGCACGGCGCTGTTCTTCGTCAAGCGCGGGCACGCCTGAGGGCCGATGTATCGCCAGCCTGGCTTCTGCAATAAATTGTAACGGCCGTCGGCGCCCGGCCGATCCGGACGTTAACCCATCATAACGATCCGGAGACATCATGCACCGCAAGACCCTGCACTTCCTGATATTGGCCGCCCTGGTGGCGGTATCGTCCCTGGCCCTCGCCGACCCGCCCGCGCGCGTGGGCCGCATCGCCGCCGTCGAGGGCAAGGTCACCGTGCGGACCGACGAGGGCACGGAAACGGGGTCGCTGCTGAACTGGCCCGTCACGACGGACAACCGCGTCACGACCGCCAGCGGCGCCCGCGCCGAACTGCGGGTGGGCTCGGCCGCCATCCGCCTGGACGGCGACAGCGAGCTGGAAATCGAACAGCTGGACGACGACGTGATGCGCCTGCGCCTGCACTACGGCACCGCCAGCGTGCGCGTGCGCGGCGCCGAAATGCTGGGCGGCTTCGAGCTGACCACGCCGCAGGCGCGGGTGCTGCTCACGGAACCGGGCGCCGTGCGCGTCGACACCGAGCGCGCGCCCGACACCACCGTCGTCACGACGCTGCTGGGCACCGCGCGGGTGGAAGGCGCCGGCACGACCTTGACGCTACGCACCGGCAAGCGCGCCGAGGTGGCGGGCGACGATATCCTGACGGGCCAGGCCCGCAGCGACAGTTTCGACAGCTGGGTGCAGAACCGCGACCGCCGCGACGAGACGGCCATGGCGACGCGCTACATCCCGTCCGACGTCACCGGCTACGAAGAACTGGACCATTACGGCAGCTGGACCGTCAGCACCGAGTATGGCCCGCTATGGGCGCCGCGTTCGGTGCCGTCCGACTGGGCGCCCTACCGCGACGGCCGCTGGACCTGGCTCTCGCCCTGGGGCTGGACCTGGGTCGACAACGCCCCGTGGGGCTACGCGCCCAGCCACTACGGCCGCTGGGTGCTGGTCGGCCGCCGCTGGTGCTGGGCACCGGGCCGCGCCACGGGTCGCCACGTGTGGGCGCCGGCGCTGGTGGGCTGGGTCGGCGGCGCGCAGTGGGATGTCAATTTCGGCCACCGCCACCGAGGCCCCGGGCTGGGCTGGTATCCGCTGACGCCGCGCGACCGCTATGAGCCGCCCTACCGCGTGACGCCCCAGTACCGCGACCGCCTGGGCCTGACGTACAGCACCCGCAAGCAGATCATCGATGGCCGCGATGGCCGCCGCGACGGCCTGACCGTGATCCCGCACGACCGCTTCCAGCAGCGCCGCACCGTGGCCGTCGGCCAGGCGCCCCGTGCCACCGTGTTCCCGAACGCGATTCCCGTGCTGCCCGACGGCGTGGGCATGCCGCCGGCCGGCGTTCCCGTACGCCAGCGCCCCCTGAACAGTGATGTCAACCGCGACGGCATCGTCGACCGCCTGCAGCGCGACCGCAACCGGGACGGCGTGGCCGATGGCGTGCAGGGCCCGGACCGTAACCGCGACGGCATCGCCGACCGCGCCCAGACGGCCGACCTGAATCGCGACGGTATCCCGGACGGGATGCAGCCGCGCCCGCGCGAGACGGGGCCGGAACGCGACCGTAATCGCGACGGCATCGTCGACACGCCCCAGGGCCGCGATCGCAACCGCGACGGTATCGTCGATACGTCCCCGGGCCGCGACCGTAACCGCGACGGCATCAACGACCGCCTGCAGCGCGACATCAACCACGACGGCATTCCCGACCACGCCCAGGGCGTGACCGATCCCCGCGCCGACCGCAACCGCGACGGCATTCCGGACCGGGCCCAGGGCCATGTCATTTCGACCATGCCTGGCCAGGCGGCCGGCAATCCCGCCACGCGCAATCCCGTGGTGTCCCAGCCGCAGCCGCAGCCACACCAGCCGCAGTTCGCCCCATCGCGCGGCGCGGCCGAGCAGCAGGCCGAGCGCCGCCGCGAGATCATGGACGCCCAGGTCGAACGGCGCCGCGAGATCCTGGACAACCGGCGCCAGGAGATGCAGCGTGCCGCGCCCCCGGTGGCTGTCGCCCCGGCCCCCACGCCGGCGCCACGGCCCGTGATCGCGCCGCCGCCCCCTCCACCACCTGCGCCGGCGCCGCCTCCGCAGGCAGCGCCACAGCCGCAGGCCCAGCCACCGCAGGCGCAACCCCGGCCGCCGCAGGGGGGACCGCGCGGCAACGAGCGCAATCCCCGCCAGGAAAACGCGCGGGAGCGTTGATGGGCGCCGCCGGCCATCCACCGCGCGATTTCGACGGTTCGCCCCGCCAATCGCGCAGCCTGTCACAAGGCGGTGGCCTGGGGCGGCTATCGTCCGTACAGTCCATCGTACGGGAACACGGGCAAGACAGGATCGCAGCACGGTCCGCAGCCCAGGCGGTTCTCGAGACGGCACCATCGTCCCGACTATTCCGTTATCACGAATAGTTTTTCTGCCAGCCTCCGGGCTGGCTTTTTTTTGGCGAAACGGTCCCCACATCCATTGGCTACAATACCGGCTGGCGCACTGGCGCCGCTTCATTAGCTCATCAACGATTGGAATAATTATGGCTGCGATCCCTCCCAACGAGTCCCTCATCGAATACCCGAGCGACTTCCCGATCAAGGTGATGGGCCCCACCCACGAGGCATTCACCGCGACCATCGTCGAAGTCATCGTCCGTCACGACCCCACTTTCCACGAAGGCAAGCTGGAAATCCGCCCTTCGTCGAGCGGCAACTACACGGGGCTGACGGTGACGGTACTGGCCACCAGCCGCGAGCAGCTCGACGCGCTGTATGCCGAGCTGTCCGGCCATCCAATGGTGAAGGTGGTGCTGTAAAGGTTTGACCCGGAGCGGCTGCCTCTTGCTTGAGCAAGGCCGGGGCGGCGGGCGTATAATGGCAGGGCTCTGACCAACGCAGCCTGCCCATGTCCACCATCCGACCCGAACCGGCGGTGATCCGCCACCTCGGTCACGCCGACTACGAACCGACCTTCGCCGCCATGCGCGCGTTTACCGACGCGCGCACGGCCGATACGCCCGACGAACTGTGGATCGTCGAGCATCCGCCCGTGTTCACCCTGGGCCTGGGCGCGGACCGTGGCCACCTGCTGGCCGGCGCCACGCAGATTCCGGTGGTGCAGACCGACCGGGGCGGCGAGGTGACGTACCACGGTCCCGGCCAGGTCGTGATCTACCTGCTGATGGACCTGCGCCGCAATAAACCGGGCGGCAAGCTGTATGCGCGCCAGTTCGTGAACCGGATCGAGCAGGCCATCATCAACGTGCTGGCCGCGTATAATCTCGACGGCGAACGGGTCGACGGCGCGCCCGGCATCTATATCGCCGGCGGCCCGAAACGGGGCGCCAAGATCGCCGCGCTGGGCCTGAAGGTACGGGGCAACGGCTGCACCTACCACGGCGTATCGCTGAACGTGGCGATGGACCTGGCGCCGTTCACCTGGATCAATCCCTGCGGCTATGCCGGCCTGGAAACCGTCGACATGCGCACCATGGGCGTCGACGCCCCGCTGGCCGACGTGCAGCTGGCGCTGGCCCACCAGCTGGTTGCCCTGCTCGATGCGGATGCCGTTACCGATCCTGGCGCCGAAGCCGCCAAGGCCGCATAGTTCCATTCAAATTCACTTGAAAAGCCCGCAAGGGCAAGCCTGTCATGACTACCGAGACCACTTCCAGCAACGCCCCTGCTTACAACCCCAGCGAGAAGCAAAAAGGCGCCAGCAAGACCTCGCGCATCCCCATCAAGATCGTGCCGATCGAGCAGGTGGAGCGCCTGAAGAAGCCGGAATGGATCCGCGTCAAGGCGGCATCGGCCTCCAGCCGCTTCTACGAGATCAAGGACATCCTGCGCGAGAACAAGCTCGTCACCGTCTGCGAGGAAGCGTCCTGCCCGAATATCGGCGAATGCTTCGGCAAGGGCACGGCCACCTTCATGATCATGGGCGACAAGTGCACCCGCCGCTGCCCGTTCTGCGACGTCGGCCACGGCCGTCCCGACCCGCTCGACGTGAACGAGCCGGGCAACCTGGCCAACACCATCGCCAAGCTGCGCCTGTCGTATGTCGTCATCACCTCGGTCGACCGCGACGACCTGCGTGACGGCGGCGCCGGCCACTTCGTCGAGTGCATCCAGAAGACCAAGGCCCTGTCACCGCGCACCCAGATCGAAGTGCTGGTACCGGACTTCCGCGGCCGCCTGGAAAAGGCCCTGAACATCTTCGCCGACGGCCTGCCGGACGTGATGAACCACAACCTGGAAACGGTGCCGCGCCTGTACAAGGAAGCCCGCCCCGGCGCCGACTACCTGCATTCGCTCAAGCTGCTGAAGGACTTCAAGGCCATGTACCCGAACGTCAAGACCAAGTCCGGCCTGATGGTCGGCCTGGGCGAGACCGACGAGGAAATCCTGCAGGTGATGCGCGACATGCGCGAGCACGATATCGACATGCTGACGATCGGCCAGTATCTGGCCCCATCGAACAGCCACCTGCCGGTGCGCCGCTACGTCCATCCGGACGTGTTCAAGATGTTCGAGGAAGAAGCCTACAAGATGGGCTTCGCCCACGCCGCCGTCGGCGCCATGGTGCGCAGCTCCTACCATGCCGATGAACAGGCGCATGGGTTGCTGGAAGTGGTTAACAGCTGAAAATTGCCGAGAAATTCGGAGTCGCTAGGCGCATGCGAAAATAGCCGCGGGCCATTCCTCGCTGGAATGGCCCGCTAAAGTCCTCCAAATCGCCGGCAATCGCAAGGAGTGCCGGGCAGCCACCATTCGAGCGCTGGTGACTGCCGCCGCGCCGGTCGCTACGGTTTTAACGTGACCTTGAAAATTGCCGTGTCCGTATTGTTCGGGATGCTGTCCTTGTCTCCCGCGGCATCGCTGTTCGTCATCCACAAATTACCGTCGATGGTCGGCTCCACCGTGCGCAGCCGGTCGTAGGTGCCGACGAAGAATTGCCGCACATTGGTCAGGCTGTCTCCATTGATATCGCTGCGGTATAGGCGCTTGCCTGCCAGGCAGGCGATGTACAGCGAATTGCGGACGATCGCGATGCCGCTGCAGGACGCCTCCGTATTGCGATAGGTATATTTGGGTGCGATATAACCTGTCGTCGCGCACCCGGCACCGGCGCGGGAGGTAATGCCCTCGCAATTGGGCCAGCCGTAATTGCCGCCTTTGACGATCAAATTGGTTTCGTCCTGCGTGTCGCCGAATTCCTGTGCCCACAAGCGGCCGAGCGAGTCGAATGCGAGGCCTTGCGGATTGCGGTGGCCATAGCTCCACACGTAGTTTCCGAAGGGATTATCCGGTGGCGGCGTGCCGTTGGTGTTAAGCCGCAGGATCTTGCCCGACAGGTGATTGACGTCCTGCGCATAGGCGCCGTTCTGGGCATCGCCGGTGGTGGCATACAGTTTGCCGTCCGGACCGAAACGAAGACGCCCGCCATTATGGAATTTGTTTCGGCCGATTCCTTTCAACAGCACTTCGAGCGATGCGGTGTCGAGCGTGCCGTTTTGATACCGGACGCGGACGATGCGATTATCGGTCGGGCTGGTGTGATAGAGGTACAGCCACGGGTCCCTGTCCGGGAATCCGGGCGGTATGGCCAGCCCGAGCAGCCCGCCTTCGCCATCAGTGCCCTGCACATTGGGAACAACACCGACGATCTTCTTGACGCCGGTCAGCGGGTTCAAGGCGACGATGTCGTGCGCGTCACGGCGGGAATACAGCACCGTGCCGTCCGGCAAGGCCGCCAGGCCCCAAGGAATATCCGTATCCTCGGCAACCTGCACCGTCGAGCAAATGACGTCGGTGCAGGCACTGCCGGAGGTCAGGGACAAGGCCGCACTGCGCGGTGAAATATTGCCCTGCGCATCGCGCGCGGCAAGCGTGTACTGGTAGGTCGTGTTGGCGGACAGGCCGGTGTCGGTGTACCCGAGCGTGCTGGACGTACCGACGGCGATATTGTTGCGGAAGACGTCGTAGGCAACCACGCCGACGTTGTCGGTGGCGGCGGTCCAGCTCAAGGTCGCGGTGGTGCCGGCGACGGTACCCCGTAGTCCCGTGGGCACGGAGGGCGGCTGGGTGTCCGCCTGACATTGCGGTACGCGTACCGGGAGCGACGCGCTGGCCTGCGAAACGTTGCCCGCTGCGTCGCGGGCATTGACATAGACGCCCCAGTTCGCGCCGGGAACCAATACGAGCTGGGCCGTCAGTGTGCTGGCGTTGACCGTGCCGAGGGCCTGTCCGTCGCGGTAGATGTCGTAATAGGCGACACCGACGTTGTCGGTCGACGCTTCCCAGGTCAGCCGGGCGGACCGGCAGGTCAGCGCGTCGATCGCCAGGCCGGTCGGCGGCGTGGGCGCCTGCGTGTCGGCCGGCGGCGGCGTGCCATCGCCGACCGACCATTGTTGGTGGGCCGTGCCCTCGCAGTACCAGGTATCGATGCCGGTGAGATTGGCCGTTTCGCCCCCGCGCACGGTGAGGCACAGCCCGGACGCGGGATTGATGATGGTCTTGTCCGGTCTCAATGTCCATTTCTGATTGGCGCCGCCGTGACATGGATACGATTGCACGATCGCCTGCGGCCGGGTACTGCCGCCGCGAATGTCGAGGCAACGGGCGCCGTCGAAGGTCCTCAATTCACCCGCGGCGGTAAATTCCCACTGCTGGTTCGGGCCGCCGTGGCAATTGAAGATGATGGCCGGCGTACGGGGCGCCTGGCTGCCCTGGCTGATGTCGAGGCAACGTTGCGATTCGGCGCTGACGAGCGTCGACGAATCGGCGGCATGGGCCGGTGCGACGCTCAGCACGCCGAGAGCGACGGTGGCGTGGACCATTGCAAGGCGATGCGCCGGAAATCGTGCGGCAAAACGATGGGCGGATAGGGCAAGCGCAGGGTCGATCGGCAAAGCGAGAAGAGCTGAGTCGTTACGAAAATGTCTCATGGAGATTCTCATCATGGATGGATGGAGGACGCCCGGGCAACAGTGGCGCGGTCGGGGAAGCAAAAAAGCGGTATCAGGGCCGTCCAGATGCCTCTCGTGCAAAACCGTCCTACATTACGAAAACAACCACGCGGACTCCGGGAACAATTACCAGCATGATGTTTGGCTGCAAGACCGAGCTCGTCTGCGACGACTGCACGATATAGGCTACAGTAATCCGGGTCGGTACCGCGTCCGAAACACCGGCGCTCGCCAGCCAAGTCAGAGCGATAACCGCGCTGCGTTAATGCCGCGTTTTTGACGCATTTTGGACATCGCGGTCATGCATGAAAATGGGCCGGAGCGGAGCTTCGTGGCGAGCGGTAAGCCGGCTATAATCGCCGCTCCGCCACATTCAGCCGGCTTCCGTTCCAACGCAGGTGCCCGCCACCGGCGCGAACTGGACCGACAAGACCTGTCTGTACGGACGGCGGCCTGCGGGCCGCCGTTTTCATATCCGCATCCCCAACCACCAGAGATCATGAACGTGCGCATCGAAGAGAGCTGGAAAACCCACCTGCAGGACCAGTTCGAGCAGCCCTACTGGACGGCGCTGACGGCGTTCGTCCGCGCCGAATACGCCAGCGAGCATTGCTGCCCGCCGGGCAAGGACATCTTCCGTGCCTTCGACCTGACGCCGTTCGACCAGGTCAAGGTCGTCATCCTCGGCCAGGACCCGTATCACACGCCCGGCGCGGCCATGGGCTTCTGCTTTTCCGTCCCGGACGGCAACCAGCCCCAGCCCAGCCTGCGCAATATGTTCAAGGAGCTGGAAAGCGACGTCGGCGTGCGGCGCACGCGCACCGACTTGTCCGATTGGGCCGAGCAGGGCGTGTTCCTGCTCAACAGCGTGCTGACGGTGCGCGCGGGCGCCGCCGGCTCGCATGGCCGCAAGGGCTGGGAGCAGTTCACGGACAGCGCCATCAGCGCCCTGTCACGCGACCGCGAACATCTGGTGTTCATCCTGTGGGGCAGCTACGCGATTGCCAAGAAGGCGCTGATCGACACGACGAAGCACCACGTCATCACGTCGCCGCACCCGTCGCCGCTGTCGGCCCACCGCGGCTTTTTCGGCAGCCGGCCGTTTTCGCAGGCGAATGCGTATCTGGAAAAGACAGGACAGGTGCCGATCGTCTGGGCTTGAGGATGAGCCCGTGTCGACATCGGGGTCAGAGATGAGACATGGCCGGTAGGCCATGCCTGCTGCGTTGGCGCGGAGCAGCGCTCCACGAAACCCCAACTGCGCCACCGATGTCGACACGGGCTCGGCTTTAGCCCTTGCGCCAGAACCCCGCATGCGCGACGCTGGCCTCGGCTTCGCGCACGGGGCCGATGACTTCCGTCGGCCGCTGCCCGGTGGCGAAGACCTGCCGGCACGGTAGCGACAGGGTCGGGTTTTCCGGGTCGCTGCCCGTCAGCGCCAGCAGGCTCGCTTCCGACAGCGCATAGACCACGCGGCCGACGCCGGCCCAGTACGTCGCGCCGGCGCACATGGCGCAGGGCTCGGCGCTGCTGTACAGAGTGGCGCCGGCCAGCTCGGCCGGGTTCAACTGCGAAGAGGCCTGGCGCAGCGCGTTCATTTCCGCGTGCGCCGTGCGGTCGCTGCTGGAGGCGTTCATCGCTTCGGCGATGACGTGGCCGTCCGCTGCGACCACCAGCGCCGCGAACGGGTGGTGGCCGGTATCGCGCGAGCGCTGGGCCAGCGCGATCACGTCGGCCAGGTGGCGCTCGTCGTTTGCAGTCAGGTCTCCGGTGCTCACTTCGGAATCTTTCCTTCGACGCCCTGCACGTACCAGTTCATCGACAGCAGGTCCTTCAGCGCCACCTCCGATCCGGCCGGCACCTTGATGGCGCCCGACTGGTCCTTCAGCGGGCCCTGGAAGGGACGCATCTTGCCGCTGGCGATGGCTGCCTTCTTCTCCTCGAAGATCTTGGCCGCGTCCGCCGGCACCACCGGATTCAGTGGCGACATCTTGACCATGCCCTCCTGCAGGCCGCCGCGCACTTCGCCCGTCTTCCACTTGCCGTCGATGACCGCCTGCGCCGTCTTCGTGTAGTAGTCGCCCCAGTGGTTGGTGCTGGCCGTCAGGTGGGCCTTCGGTGCAAAGCGCTGCATGTCCGAATCCCAACCGAAGGCGTACTTGCCCTTTTCCTGCGCGGCCTGCAGGGTGGCCGGCGAGTCGGTGTTCTGCGTCAGTACGTCGGCGCCTTGCGCCATCAGTGTCTCGGCGGCCTGGCGTTCCTTGGCCGGGTCGTACCAGCTGTTCACCCACAGCACCTTCATCTTGATGGCCGGGTTGACGCTTTGCGCGCCCAGGGTAAACGCGTTGATGTTGCGGATCACTTCCGGCACGGGGAAGGAGGCCACCATGCCCAGGGTGTTCGATTTCGTCATCTTGCCCGCGACGACGCCGAGCAGGTAGGCGCCCTCATACATGCGCGTCTCGAACACACCCATGTTCTTCGCCGTCTTAAAACCCGTGGCATGTTCGAACACCACGTTCGGGAAGGCCTTGGCCACCTTCTCGGTCGCGTTCATGTAGCCGAAGGAGGTGGTGAAAATGAGCTTGTTGCCGTCCGCCGCCAGCTTGCGGATCACGCGTTCCGAGTCAGCGCCTTCGGGCACGTTCTCCACGTAGGTCGACTTGACCTTGCCGGCCAGCGCCTTCTCCATGGCCAGGCGGCCCTGCTCGTGGGCATACGTCCAGCCGGCGTCGCCCACCGGTCCGATGTAGACGAAGGCGACCTTCAAGGGGTCGGCCGCTTGCGCGGATGCGGCGAGGGCAAAGTATGCGGCCAGGGCGAACAGTGTGCGGCGATTCATGGTGGTCCTCTTTTCGGGTTGATCAGAAATGGTATTCGGCGCGAACCATCGGCGTGCGGGCCGTGGCACCGGGCACCGTGCGGGCCGGGTTGCCGAACTTGTTCTTCCAGTATTGGTAAGCCACGCCCACCTGGAAGGTATTCTTGGCCGCGCCCAAGGTGGCGCCCAGGTCGTACATCACCTGCATGTCGACGTTGATCTCGACGGCCGTCGGGCCGCCGAATTCGTTCTTGCCCTTGGTGCCGATGTAGTTGGCATAGCCGTTGAACGACAGCGGCACGCCCAGCGTGAACGGAATGCCCCAGGCGGCCGTCAGCATCGCGTGCGTGTCGTAGCGGTAGCGGTTCGTGGCCGTGTTGGTGAAGGTGTTGTACGGCGCATTGCTTTCGTGGAGGGCCAGCAGGCTCACATCCAGGAAGCCCGGCACGTCGAACATCAGGGTCGGGCCCAGCACCAGCATGCGCTTCTTCGAGTTGTAGCCGGCGTCGGTCTTGCTGTTGATGTCGAAGCCGCCCGTCACGCCCACGCCGCGGACCGGGCCGAATGCGAGGTTGGCGCCACTGATCTTGCCCAGGTCCAGCGTGTGGCGGTAGACGGCATAGGCTTCGTGCGCGCCGGTGCGTGCGCCCGCAGCCGACGGGTCGTTCTCGTCCGACATCAGGTAGTCCACGCTGAAGAAGTTCTTGCCGTACTTGTAGCCGCTGACGTGGCTGAAGTTGATGATGTGCTTGACGATGTCGGCACCGTTATAGGGCTCGGAGAACTTGCTGCCATAGCGGTAGCTCAGCGACGTGTCGCTCCAGTCGGCGGCGTGTGCGCCGCAGCTGGCGGCCAGCAGCAGGCCGGCGGTACGGGTGATCTTCATGCGATGTCCTTGTTCTTGGTTGACGGAGGGTCTTGCATGCTGCAATCCCCGGTCTTTACCGTTAGCAATTTGCAGGCCAGCCCGCGGCGCCCTTCCCCACTTCCACCGCCGCACGGGAAATGCACCAGCGATGCACGATCGTGGCGCCACGGCGGTGCGGTGTGCAGACAATGCGCACCAAAGTTGTATGCAAAGTTCAGCATCCGGCCAGCGCCTCGGCCAGGCTCAGTTTGCGGTCGGCGGCGCCCAAGTGCAGGCGGCCCTCGATTTCCAGCAGGTGGTGCTCGATCAGCGCCGTCGCGCGCGCCGCATCGCCTTGTTCGATCAGCGCCAGCAGCCGGTCATGTTCGTCGTTGCCGCACATCGGCACGCCCGGATTTTCGTACAGCGCGATGATCAGGGAAGAGCGCGACACCAGCTCCACCATGAAGCGCTGCATCACGGCGTTGCCGGCCAGTTCGGCCAGCAGCAGGTGGAATTCGCCGCCCAGCCGTATCCACGCGGCGCGGTCGCCGCCATGGCGCGCCTGCTCCTCCGCTTCCAGCGCCGCGCGGATGCGGCGCAGCGAGGCCGGTGTCATGTGGCGGATCACCAGCGGCACGATCTCGCGTTCCAGCGCGCGGCGGGCGGCGAAGATGTCGCGCGCCTCCTGTGGCGTGGGCGAAGCCACCACGGCGCCCCGGTTCGGGCGCAGCGATACGATGTGCTCGTGCGCCAGCCGTTGCAGCGCCTTGCGCACGGTGGTGCGGCTCACCTGGTACAGCTCGCAGAATTCGGCCTCGCCCAGCCGCGTGCCCGGCGGCAGGCGATGGCTCATGACGGCGTTGACCACGGCACTGTAGATGCGCAGGTCGACGGCGGTGGCGCCGCGTTTGCCGGGCGGGGTCTCCGCGGGCACGACGGCAGGGGCGCGGCCGGCCGGGGGCCGCGCGGAAGTCAATTTGGTCATCAACACTCTCCTGTGTCGCTGCGGGATCGGTCCGCACGCGATGGGGGCATCCAAGCAGGAATCGTGCGCGCTATGGAAAACCGTGGCACGGCCCATTGGCGCGCCGTTTTGGTGAGCGTGTCGACACATTGCGGTGCAGTTTGTATACAAGTTGACGCAGGCCTTGTCCGAAACCGGGCGCGGTGCGTGGCATGCAAATTGCGTAAAGGAAGGAATCGTTATACGAAGGGAGTTGTAGATGACCGCACCACAGGAAGCGCCCCCGGGCGGCCCGTCCCGCATCGAACCCCGGCTGCAACTGCTCGGCATCTCGAAGATTTATCCGTCGGTGGTGGCGAACGACCGAGTCGACCTGACCGTGCTGCCCGGCGAGATCCACGCCGTGCTGGGCGAGAACGGCGCCGGCAAGAGCACCTTGATGAAGATGATCTACGGCGTCACCCGCCCGGATGCCGGCGAGATCGTGTGGGAAGGCCGGCAGGTGCATATCCCCTCGCCGGCGGCGGCGCGCAAGCTGGGCATCGGCATGGTGTTCCAGCACTTCGCGCTGTTCGAGACCCTGACGGTGGCCGAGAACATCGCGCTGGCGCTGGACGACAAGGTCGCGCCGAAAGCGCTGGCGCCGCGCATCCGCGCCGTGTCGGAACAATACGGCCTGCCGCTGGACCCGGAGCGGCGCGTGCACAGCATGTCCGTGGGCGAGCGCCAGCGCGTGGAGATCGTGCGCTGCCTGCTGCAGTCGCCGCGCCTGTTGATCATGGACGAACCGACCTCCGTGCTGACGCCCGACGCCGTGCAGAAGCTGTTCGTGTCGCTGCGCCAGCTGGCGGCCGAAGGCGTCAGCATCCTGTATATCAGCCACAAGCTCGACGAGATCCAGACCTTGTGCGACAAGGCCACCATCCTGCGCGCCGGGCGCGTCTCGGGCACGGCCACGCCGCGCACGCAGACGGCGCATGCGCTGGCCGAACTGATGATCGGTGGCGACATGCCGACATGTACCCTGACGCCGCGCGAGCCGGGCGAGGTGCGCCTGGCGCTGGATGGCCTGAGCGTGAAGAGCGCCGATCCCTTCGGCACCAGCCTGCGCGGGATCAACCTGACCGTGCGCGCCGGCGAGATCGTCGGCCTGGCCGGCGTCTCCGGCAACGGCCAGCAGGAACTGCTGCGGGCCATTTCCGGCGAGCGTCCCATCGCCTCGCCCACTAACATCCGCCTGCTGGGCCACAATGCCGGGCGCCTGAACGCGGCCGCGCGGCGCCGCCTCGGCCTGGGCTTCGTGCCGGAAGAGCGGCTCGGGCGCGGCGCCGTGCCCGACCTGTCGCTGGCCGAGAACGGCCTGCTGACGGGCTACCTGGCGCCCGCCAGCGGCATGCTGCGCCGGGGCCTGGTCCAGGGCGCGGCCGTCACGGCTTTTGCCGCGCGCGTGATCGAACGCTTCAAAGTCAAGTGCGGCGGCACCCGCTCGGCGGCCACCAGCCTTTCCGGCGGCAACCTGCAGAAGTTTATCGTCGGCCGCGAGATCGACCTGGCGCCCCGCGTGATGGTGCTGGCCCAGCCCACCTGGGGTGTCGACATCGGCGCGGCCATGCTGATCCGCCAGGCCATCATCGATTTGCGCGACCAGGGCGTCGCCGTGCTGGTGATCTCCGAGGAGGTCGACGAGCTGTTCATGATGTGCGACCGCATCGCCGTGCTGGCACAGGGCCGGCTGTCGCAAGCCGTGCCCGTCGCCGACGTCACCGTCAATCAGATCGGCATGTGGATGAGCGGCGACTTCGGCGCCACCGCCGCCGCCACCCAAGGAGAAGACCATGTCACGGCTTGAAGCCCGCCCCGAACCGTCGCGCGCGATGATGCTCGCTTCGCCGCTGATCGCGGCCCTGGCCATGCTGGCCACCGGCTCGCTGCTGTTCCTGTTCCTGGGCCAGGAACCGCTGCACGCCTTCTACGTCTACTTCATCAAGCCGGCGACGACGGCCTACGGCGTGGGCGAGCTGCTGCTGAAGGCGACGCCCCTGATCCTGTGCGGCGTCGGCCTGGCCATCGGCTTTCGCGCCGACGTGCACAATATCGGCGCCGACGGCCAGCTCACCGTCGGCGCCATCACGGCCGGCTGCGTGGCGCTGTATTTCGACGGCGTCGAGGCGCCCTGGGTGCTGCCGCTGATGCTCGTCGCCGGCGCGCTCGGCGGCATGGCCTGGGCCGCCATTCCCGCGTTGCTGCGCACCCGCTTCAATACCAGCGAGATCCTCGTGAGCCTGATGCTGGTGTATATCGCCTACCTGCTGCTGTCCTACCTGGTGCACGGGCCGCTGCGCGACCCGGCCGGCTACAACTTCCCCCAGTCGAAGATGTTCGGCGACTCCGCCACCCTGCCGCTGCTGGTGGAAGGGCTGCGCGTCAACGCGGCGCTGCCTCTGTCGCTGGTGGCCGTGCTGGGCGCCTGGTTCTTCTGCCGGCACACCTTCGCCGGCTACCGCATGAAGGTCAGCGGCATGGCGCCGGCGGCCGCGCTGTATGCCGGCTTCTCCGCGCCGAAGAACGTGTGGCTGGCCTTCCTCGTCAGCGGCGCCATGGCCGGCATCGCCGGCGTCGGCGAAGTGGCCGGGCCGCTGGGGCAGTTGCAGCCTTCCGTGTCGCCCGGCTATGGCTTCGCCGCCATCATCGTCGCCTATGTGGGACGCCTGCACCCGGTTGGCGTGCTGCTGGCATCGCTGCTGATGTCGCTGCTGTATATCGGCGGCGAGTCGGCCCAGATCGAGCTGCAGCTGCCGTCGGCCATCACGGGCCTGTTCCAGGGCCTGCTGCTGTTCTACCTGCTGGCGGCCGATCTGTTCATCCACTACCGCTTCAAGCCGCGCGCCCCGGCCGCATCGAATACCCCAATGGAGAAAGCCGCATGAATCCCGACTACCTGATCGCTTTCCTGGCCAGCACGGCCGGTGCCGCCACGCCGCTGGTGCTGGCCTCCAGCGGCGAACTGGTGGCCGAACGCTCCGGCGTGCTGAACCTGGGGCTGGAAGGCATCATGCTGGTGGGCGCGGTGGCCGGCTTCTCGGTGGCGCTGCACAGCGGCTCGCTGGGCCTGGGCCTGCTGGCCGCCCTGCTGGCCGGTGCGGCGATGGCCCTGATCTTCGCCTTCCTCGTGTTGACCTTGCAGACCAACCAGGTCGCTACCGGTCTGGCCCTGACCCTGTTCGGCATCGGCCTGTCGGCCTTCGTGGGCCGCGACCTGGTCGGCCAGACCGTCACGCCGCTGCCGAAGCTGTCCTTCCCCGTGCTGTCGGACCTGCCCTTCATCGGCCCGCTGCTGTTCCGCTTCGATGCCGTCGTCTACGGCTCGCTGATCGTCGTCGCGCTCGTCGCGTGGGTGCTGGCGCGCAGCCGGCTCGGCCTGCAGATCCGCGCCGTCGGCGAAGCGCCCCACAGTGCCCATGCGATCGGCATGCGTGTCATCGGGTTGCGCTATGCCAGCGTATTGTTCGGCGGTGCCATGGCGGGCCTGGGCGGCGCCTACCTGTCGCTGGCGCTGACGCCCATGTGGGTCGAAGGCATGACGGCCGGCCGCGGCTGGATCGCGCTGGCGCAGGTGGTGTTCGCCACGTGGAAGCCGCGCGGCGTGATCTGGGGCGCCTACCTGTTCGGCGGCGTCACCGTGCTGCAGTTCCACGGCCAGGGCCTTGGGCTGGCGATACCGTCCGAGTTCCTGTCGATGCTGCCCTATGTGGCGACGATCGTCGTGCTGGTCATCATTTGCCGCAACCCGCAGACCATCCTGCTGAACAAGCCGATGTCGCTGGGGCAGAATTTCAAGGCGGGCTAGCTTCCGTTATCATGGGCGTTCGATAAGAAAGAATACTCATGGACGACAACAAATTCAATCTGGACTACTTCAATACCTTCGCCAACGGCACCCTGCCGGATCACCTGGGCATCCGCATCACGGCGGCCGGCCAGGGTGAACTGTCGGCGGAGCTGGACATCGCCAAGCATCACCTGGCACCGAACGGCTACCTGCACGCCGGCACCATCGTCACCCTGGCCGATACGGCCTGCGGCTACGCGTGCTTCTCGCACCTGCCCGAAGGCGCCAACAACTTCACCACCATCGAGCTGAAGTCGAACCACCTGGGCACGGCCCGCGAAGGCGCCATCGCCGTGACGGCCAAGGCCGTCCACATGGGCAAGACCACGCAGGTATGGGACGCCACGGTGACGAACAAGGCCAACGGCAAGACCATCGCCCTGTTCCGCTGCACGCAGATGGTGCTGTACCCGGCCAAGTAATACCGGAGGGGCGATGCTCTACATCGGGCTGGCGATCATCGTGGCGGGCATCAGCGCCGCGCTGTCGCCGCTCGTCTGGGAATGGTATGTGGCGCGCAGGCGCCGCGAACAGGAACAGGAACACGAGAAGGAATAAAGGCAGGCGGAATAAAAACACGTTCGCCACTCGACCAAAGCCAGCAGCGGATCAAGGACAGCAGCCCTGCTCCGGCACAGAATCGACCTACGTCAACCCGGAGGGAGATTGCCATGCCACGTGTCGATTTGTCGGTGCCGTTCTTGGAGAAGGATGAAGCGAGGAGCCTGGGAGCGCGTTGGGACGCGCGCCGCAAGGTCTGGTTCGTGCCGGATGGGACCGACCCCGGCCCCTTCGGCAAATGGTTCATCCTCGAGCCGGAAGTGAACCTCAGGGCGACGAACTACTTTGTCGTGGAGTCGCCGACGATGTGCTGGAAGTGCCATGCGAGCACCAGCGCCGTCAGCTTCATGCTGCCGCCCGGGTACGAAGTCTTCCAGTTCGGCGAATTCGACGGCGAGCGCACCTTGCCGGGGTTCTGGAGCACGATGCCCGACCCCACCATCGTGCACTACGTCGAATACATTCCACCCGCGGTTGCCGAGCGCGCGAAGCTGGTCAAGCGCAATTACCAGCGCAACTTCAGCAAGACCACCAACAGCGCCTACTGGATGAACCACTGCGACCATTGCGGCGCCAAGCAGGGCGACTTCTTCCTGCACTGCGAGGTCGATGGGGCGTTCCAGCCGTGGGAGGAGGAAGATGCCGCGCGCATGGTGCTGCACGCATGCGCCGAGCCCTTCGAAGGCTATGCCAGCTATTCGTTTTTCGGCGACTTCTTCATGGGCAGCATGCAGCGCCGGTAGGCGCCGAACCGATCAGCCTTGCAGCGCTTTTTCCAGCAGCTTGTGCAAGGCCGCGAATTCCGGCTTGCCGACATAGCGCTTGAGGATCTTGCCGTCCTTGTCGATGACGAAGGTGGTGGGCGTCATCGACACGTCGCCGTAGGCCTTGGCCGCCTCGCCCGTCACGTCGAGCGCGACCTTGAAGGGCAGCTTGCGCGTTTCGGTGAAATTGACGACGTAGTTGGGCGGGTCGTACTTCATCGCCACGGCGACGAATTCCAGGCCCTTGTCCTTGTAGCGGTTGTAGGTGTCGACCATTTCCGGCATCTCGGCCACGCAGGTGGTGCAGGACGTGGCCCAGAAATTGACCATCACGACCTTGCCGCGGAGCTGCTCGGGCGTGATACGTTCGCCCTTGATGTCGACGAAGGTCACGGCCGGCGCCACCGGGGCGCTGTTCAGCGACTGATAGGCGGCAAAGCCGCCCGCCGCCAGCACCACGGCGGCAATCGCCGGCTTCAACCAGGGTTTCGAGGATGTGGTCATGGCCTCACCGATCCGGGTTTGCTCAGTTCTTCGGGGCCGGGTTCGGCGCGTACTGCTTGTACTCGTCTTCCGAGATGTACTCGAACACGCGCACCACCTTCGCCACGCCCGGCACGCCACGGGCGATGTCGGTGGCCTTGTTGGCTTCGTGCTGGGTCACGCGGCCCATCAGGTAGACGATGCCGCGCTCCGTCACCACCTTGAACGAATTGGCCGAAATGTCCTTGGCGTCGACCAGGCTGGCCTTGACCTTGGTGGTGATCAGGGTGTCGTTGGAACGGGAGGTGTAGCTGGCCGGGCCGGCCACTTCCAGTTCGTTGACGACCGATTGCACGCCTTCGATGGCCTTGACTTCGCGCTCGACGGCGGCCTTCATGGCCTCGTCGCGCACTTCGCCCGTGACCAGCGCCTTGCGGTTGAAGGAATTGACGTTGACGTGGCCGGCATCGCCGACGACGTTGCGGATGCGGACGTCGGCCTTGACGGCGATCGACTTGTCCTCGGTCTGGGCACCGAACGTGCGGCGGTCCGAGGCGGCCATCGTGCCGGCGACGGCGCCGCCCACGACGAGACCGACGCAGCCCGACAGGTTGACGGCCAGCGCACTACCCAGCAGGGCAATGGCGACGGGACGTTGCAGGCGGCGCAGCAGGGCCGTGGAATCAGTCATTCACATCTCCTCCAAACAGGGCGACATCGATGCCGTCGCAAATGCAGTGAATCGCGGTCAGGTGTACTTCCTGGATGCGCGCGGTCCGTTCGGCCGGCACGCAGATATGGACGTCGGCGTCGGTCAGCATCTTGCCGATGGCGCCGCCGCCCTTGCCCGTCAGCGCCACGACGCGCATTTCGCGCTCCAGCGCCGCTTCGATGGCCGCCATCACGTTGGCCGAATTGCCCGACGTGGAAATGGCCAGCAGGATGTCGCCGGCCTGGCCGAAGGCCTGGACCTGCTTGCTGAAGATCTCGCGGTAGCTGTAGTCGTTGGCGACGGCCGTCAGGATCGACGTGTCGGTAGTCAGGGCCAGCGCGGGCAGCGGGAAGCGCTCGCGTTCGAAACGGCCCACCAGCTCGGCCGCGAAGTGCTGGCAGTCGGCCGCGGAGCCGCCGTTGCCGCAGGCGAGGATCTTGTTGCCATTGGACAGAGCGGCAAACATCAGTTCGATCGCCTGCGCAATCGGTTGCGCCAGGACGGTTGCCGACTGAATCTTGGTTTCGGCACTTTCGTGGAAGTGCGAGAGGATGCGTTGATTAGTCATAGTCATTGGATTATATAGTGCGTTGCCGCCGCCCGCCCGGCAAGGCTTGACAAATATGCTTACATCTATGCTTGTAAAATCATCACGTTCTTCAGCCACTCGATGCGTTCCCCCTCGATGGCGACGACATCGAAGCGGCATGGCGGCAGGCGGGGATAGCGCAGCAGGAAGGTCTGCGCGGCGTGCACCAGGCGCCGCTGCTTGGCCGGCGTGATGCTGGCGGCGGCGCCGCCGAAGCGCTTGTCCTGCCGGCGCCGCACCTCCACGAACACGAGATGGGCGCCGTCGCGCATGATCAGGTCCAGCTCCCCGCCCTGGCAGCGGAAATTGCGCTCCACCAGGGTCAGGCCGTGCTTGTCCAGGTAGGCCAGCGCCGCGTCCTCGCCCTGCTGACCCTTGTCCTGCTGGTCGGTGCGGGGCACGGCGCGCCTCTTTTACTGCTGGGCGCCCGGCGCCAGCAGCGGCACGGCCACGCCGTTGCGGTAGACGGCGGCCGGCTCCACGCGCCGGAACTTGGCCGGGCCGCCGCCGAATTCGATGTTCAACTGGCCCGTCACGCCATCGAGCACCACGTTCTGGCCCGGCTTCAAGGCCAGTTCGCGCGCTACGCGGAAGGCATCGATGCCCAGCGCGTACAGGCGTTCCATGTCGGCCGACAGGCGCGCCTCGTCACGCGGCTCCGGGCGCGGGTAGCTCATCACCGATGGATTGTCGCGCTGGACCTGCCACGGCAGGTCCAGCAGGCGTACGCCGTCCAGCTCCGGGCCTTCCAGCAGGTTGACGCGGCCCGGGTTCAGCGACGAGGTGCCGTACAGCGGCATGTCGCCCAGCGGCGGCGCCTTCAGGGCCACGCGCAGCTGGCGCGCCTGGGCCGCATCGAGGGCGGCAAACAGCAGCTCGACCGGCTCGTTCGACAGCCGCGCGCGCAGCGCCACCAGTTCCGGATCGCTCAGGTAGCCGTTTTGCGCCGACAGTTCCAGGGTCTTGGCCGTGTGGCCCAGCTTCTGCCAGTGCGCCGCGAAGGCGCTGGCGATGCGGCGCTGCCAGGCGCTGCCGCCCGAGATGATCAGTGCCTCGCCACCCGGATGCTCCTGGGCGGCCCATTCGGCCACCTGGCGCGCCTCGTCTTCGATCGACAGGCCGATCGACAGCATGTTCGGCGGCAGCGTGGCGGCCTCGCGCCCTTCCGGATGATTCAATGCGATGGTCGGTTTCGTCACCAGCGTGCTGGCGGCGACGGCCGTGACGGCCGAGCGGGCCAGCGGGCCCACCACCAGGTCGTTCTGCGCGAGCGCGGCCTGGTAGGTGGACAGCACGTCGTCCTGGCCATCGCCCGTTTCGATCACGGTCACTTCGAAGCCGGCCTTGTCGCGCTCCCACGCAGCCATGAAGCCGGCGCGCACGGCATCGGCGGCCTGGCCCAGCGTTTCGGAGCGCAGCGGCAGCAGCAGGCCGATGCGCACCGGCTGGCCGGCGGCGGGCGCCGTGCCTTCTTCACTGACAGTGCCCGGCAGCGGCGCCACGGCGTAGGTCTTGGCCTCCTCGGGCGGCGCTTCGCTGGGCCTGTCCGGCAGGCGCGTGCGTTGCTCGAGCGGGCTTGCCACCGGGGTGATAGGCGCGCACAATCCACCCGGACTGTCGCAAGGCGTGCTGCAGGCCGACAGTGCCAGCGCCGCAGCCACGCCCAGAATCAGTGTTTTCATTTTATTTGCCAGCATCCTACCCCCAATGACAGTTCAAGATTCCCGCTCGCCGCCTTCCATCCTTGCCACGCTTCCCGTGCTGGGCGAGACGGCGCTCCAAACCTATCCTACGGCAACATTGTATGTAGTGGCCACCCCGATCGGCAATGTTACCGACATTAGCCTGCGGGCGTTGCACGTGTTGACCCTGGTCGATGCGATCGCTTGCGAGGACACGCGCAATACGTCCCACCTGTTGCAGCGCTTCGGCATCAGCAAGCCGCTGGTGGCGGCCCACATGCATAACGAGCGCGAAGCCGGCGAGATGCTGGTGCGCCGACTGCAGGCAGGCGAACGCATCGCGCTGGTCTCCGATGCCGGCACGCCGGCCGTCTCCGACCCCGGCGCCAAGATCGTCGAAGCCGTGCGCGCGGCCGGCCTGCGTGTGGTGCCGCTGCCCGGCGCTTCGGCTGCCGTGACGGCGCTGTCGGCCAGTGGGCTGGTGAACGACCAGTTCCACTTCGTCGGCTTCCTGCCGTCGAAAGGCAAGCAGCGCGAGACGGCCCTGAACGCGCTGCGCACGGTGACGGCGACGATGGTGTTCTACGAGGCGCCGCACCGCATCGTCGACTGCGCCCAGGCCCTGGCGTCCGCCTTCGAGCCCACGCGCCAGGTGGTGTTCGCACGCGAGTTGACCAAGCTGTTCGAGGAAATCCACCGCTGCCCGCTGGCCGATGCCGCCGCCTGGCTGGCCGCCGACGCCCACCGCGAGAAGGGCGAATACGTCGTGCTGCTCGAAGGTGCACCAGCGGCGTCGGACGCAGGCGACCTGGAGGCCGAACGCATTCTCGGCATCCTGCTGGCCGAGTGCTCCGTCAAGCAGGCCGCCAGCCTGGCCGCGCAGATCACCGGCCGCAAGAAGAACGCGCTGTACGAACGGGCGCTGGCGCTGAAGGGCGAAGCGTAATCCTCTACGGCGTCTGCGGCCCGCAGTACTCCGCGAAGCCGGGCACGCCTTCCAGCCGGCGCAGGTAGGCTTCCACGGCCGGCAGCGCCGCGTGTTCGATCGGCGTCATGCGCCAGCGGTGCACCGACAGGGCCAGCACCACGTCGGCCAGCGTAAACGCCGCACCGGTAACGAAGGCGCCCGTCTTCGTCAGCTGTTCGTCCAGGACGCGCATCTTGTCGTTCCAGTCGCGCGCGCCGGCGGCGATGGCGGCAGCATCGAACTTGTCGCTGCCCCGCATCAGCGCCATGAAGGCCGGGCGCCACGCGGCGTTCAGCTCCGTGGCCTGCCAGTCCATCCACTGTTCCACGCGGGCCCGGGCCAGCGCATCGGCCGGCAGCAGCGGCGTGTCGCCGGCGCGCGTGGCCAGGTAGCGGCAGATCGTGTTCGACTCCCACAGTACCGTATCGCCTTCGCGCAGCACAGGCACCTGCGCATTTGGATTAAGCGCCATGAATTCCGGCACACGCGGATCGCGCACCCCGCTGCCCCACGGCTCCAGCTGCCACTTCAGGTCCAGCAGGCGGCAGGTCCACAGCACCTTGCGCACGTTGATCGAGGTTTCCTTGCCCAGTACCGTCAGCATGTTCGTCCTTTTCGTTGCATCAGAATTTGCAGCCGCTGTCCTTCTTGTCCATCAGCCAGATCAGCGGCGTCAGCAAACCCGCGCCGGTGTCACGGCATTCCGGCCGGGCGGAACGGGCGACAGCCTTGCCCAGTTTTTCCTCCCGCGTCTCGCGCCACTCCTTGCCCTTGTTGAGCTTCTCGGCAGCCCAGTTGGTGGCGGGCGGATCGAGGTCGTTGGCCATGCCGCGTGCGGCGGCGCGGGCCGCGTCGAGGTCGACCCGGGATTCTTCCGGCGCCGGCACCGGCTCCCGCACCACGGGCGCCGCAGGTTCAGGCGCTGCCGGGCGCGGTGCCACCGTGATCGCCTGCGCGCGCTCGGGCCGCGTGCGTTCGCGCTTGGCTGGCGCGGATGGCGTGGGCGCCGCCTGCTCGACCACCACGGGCGGCGGCGGTGGCGGCACCAGCCTCACCGTCAGCGGTTGCGTCCACGGCCGCGTATCGGCCGGTATGCCAGGCGACGATGGCAGCCGCAGGAACCACAGCAGCAGCACGTGCAGCAGCACGGAGACCAGCAGCCCCACGGCGAAGGCGGGGCGGCGCAACGGTGCATCGGTGTCGATACGGTTCAGCGTCTGCTGCATGGTGGCCCAGGCGTCCGATAGGATGCCAAGTTTCTCACATTGCCGATTTGGCATGGGTGCCCCGCCGAAATAAATTTTGGACGGCCTTGACGGATGAGCTGGGGGTCGGTATTATCTTGCTTCTTCGGAGTGTAGCGCAGCCCGGTAGCGCACCTGGTTTGGGACCAGGGGGTCCAAGGTTCGAATCCTTGTACTCCGACCAAGATTCAAGAAAAAACCCCGTGAGTTTCGGCTCACGGGGTTTTTTTCTGCCTAAACGGTTTGCAGTGTTGCCCGAAAAATGGGGTCTGTCCCCATTTTTCGGGCAATATCAGCCCGCGCGTTTCGCGAGGATGGCGTTGCCGACGCGGCTGGCGCCCTTGCGGCCCAGGAATTGCGAGATGAACTGGCCTGCGTCGACCACGGCGTCCAGGTCGATGCCCGTCTCGATGCCCAGGCCGTTCATCATGTAGATCACGTCTTCCGTGGCGACGTTGCCGGTGGCGCCCTTGGCGTACGGGCACCCGCCCAGGCCCGCCACGGACGAGTGGAAGATGGCGATGCCCAGTTCCAGCGACGCGTAGATATTGGCCAGCGCCTGGCCGTAGGTGTCGTGGAAGTGGCCGGACAGGCCGTCGATGCGGAATTCGCGGATCGCCGTCGCCATCACGGCCTGCGCCTTCTTCGGCGTGGCCACACCGATGGTGTCGGCGATGTCGATTTCGTCGCAGCCCAGGTCGCGCATGCGTCCCACCACGTAGGCCACGGATTCGAGCGGCACGTCGCCCTGGTAGGGGCAGCCGAAGGCCGTGCTGACGCTGGCGCGCAGGCGCAGGCCGTGTTCCTTGGCCGCCTTGGCCACCGGCGCGAAGCGGTCGATCGATTCGGCGATCGAGCAGTTGATGTTCCGCTGCGAGAAGGCTTCCGATGCAGCGCCGAAGATCACCACCTCGTCCGCCCTGGCCGCCAGCGCCGCCTCGAAGCCCTGCATGTTCGGCGTCAGCGCGGAATAGATCACGCCGGGTTTGCGTTGGATACCGGCCATGACTTCGCGGCTGGTCGCCATCTGCGGCACCCACTTGGGCGACACGAAGGACGCCGCCTCGATGTTGGGGAAACCGGCGGCCGTGAGGCGGTTCACCAGCTCGATCTTCACGTCGGCCGGGACGTCTTCCTTCTCGTTCTGCAGGCCGTCGCGCGGTCCCACTTCGACGATCTTCACCTTATTTGGCAGGCCGCCGCGCGGCCCCGTTTCGGCGATCTTCGATTTCGTTGTTGGCAAATTCATTTCAGTACCCCAAATCACGGTTGACGATGTCGGCACAAGGTTCGCCCCGCGCCAGCAGTTCGATCTTGCCGGCGATCTGCTGCACGCTTTCGCTGCGCAAGGTCAGCGCGGCCACGTGCGGCGTGATCGTGATGCGCGGCTCCTGCCAGAACGGATGCTGCAGCGGCAGCGGCTCGTGGCGGAATACGTCCAGGGTCGCGCCGGCGATATGGCCGGATTTGACGAAGGTCAGCAGATCCGGCTCGGACAGGTGGGCGCCCCGCGCCACGTTGATGACATAAGCGCCCTGCGGCAGCCGGCCCAGGTTGGCGCGGTTCAGGATATTGGCCGTGTCCTCGGTCATAGGCAGCATGCAAACCACGACGCGGGTGCGCCCCAGGAAGGCTTCCAGGCCGTCGCGCCCGTGAAAGCAGGTGACGCCGTCGATCTGCCTGTCGCTGCGGGTCCACGCATGCAGGGGAAAACCGAAGGGCTTCAGGCAGTCCAGCACGCGCTGGCCCAATACCCCGGCACCCATCACGCCGACGGCGAAATCGGCCTTGTCGCGCGCCGGCAGCTGGCGCCATTCGCCCACGGCCGCCTGGTCCTCATACTGGTCGAAGCGGCGGAAGTAGCGCAGCACGGCGTGCACCACGTACTCGGCCATCTGCACGCCCATGCCGGCGTCGCCCAGCCGGACGATCGGCACGTCGCGCGGAATCTGGTCCGCGTTGCGCAAGATGGCGTCGGCTCCGGCGCCCATCAGGAAGATGGCCTTGACCTCGGCCAGTTCGCGCAGCATCGCCTGCGGCGGCGCCCATACGACGGCATAGTCGCAGGGCTCCTGGCGCTGCCCTTCGGTCCACGCCACACAGGTCGCTCCTGGCAGGTGCCGGGCGAAATCGTCCGCCCACGGCGCCGTATTGCCGTCGGCGCGGTACAGGAGAATACGCATCGTGTTCTCCCCCCGGCTCAGGCGGCGGCGCGGAAGGCCAGCAGCGGCGCGCCGTCGGCCACCTGGTCGCCCACGGCGTACAGCACTTCGTCGATGACGCCGTCATGCGGGGCGGCGATGGTGTGCTCCATCTTCATCGCTTCCATGATGACGAGCGGATCGCCCTTCTTCACTTCCTGGCCCTGGGCGGCCAGCACGGCCACCACCTTGCCCGGCATCGGTGCCGTCAGACGCCCGTCCTCGGTCTCCACCTCGCCCGCATGGGCCAGCGGATCGTTGAAGTGCAGCGTGTAATGCCCGCCGCCGACGAAGACGTGGAAGGCATCGCCATCGCGGCGCACGGTGCCCTGCACCGACGTGTCGCCCAGCTTGATCGACAGCTCGGTGGACAGTTGCCCGCCCTGGCGCGCCATCAGGCTGACGTCGACATCGATGCCCTTGATCGCCAGTTCCCAGCCGTGCGGCAGGTAGGTAAAGCGCGGCGCGTACTCCTTGCCCTGTTCGTCCGTGAACGACAGGGTCCGGATGAAGCGGGCGTTCATGCGCCAGCCCAGCGCCTGGCCCCATGGATCGCCGCGATTTTCGCCCGACTGCGCGGCGGCGCGGTCCTTTTCCTGTTCGATCAGCGCCACGCAGGCCAGGGCCAGCGCGGCCACCGGCACCGAGCGGGCCGGCGGGAACAGCGTCTCCTGGTTGCGTTCGATCAGGCCCGTATCGAGGTCCGCGTTGGCGAAGGCGTCGGATTCCACCAGCCGCTTCAGGAAGGCGATATTGGCCGCCAGCCCGACGATCTGGTACTGCGCCAGCGCCTGCGCCATGCGCGCCAGGGCCTGCTTGCGGTCCGTGCCCCAGACAATCAGTTTCGCGATCATCGGGTCGTAGTAAGGCGAGATGGCATCGCCTTCGCGCACGCCCGAATCGACGCGCACGGCGGCCGGCTCCAGCGAACTGCCGCCCAGCTCGAAATTGACGGCGCCCGGCGTCTCCAGGTGACGCAGGGTACCGATCGAAGGCAGGAAGCCCTTGTCCGGGTTTTCCGCGTAGATGCGCGCCTCGATGGCGTGGCCATGGATGCGCAGCTCGTCCTGCCGCTTCGGCAGCGGTTCGCCCGCCGCCACCCGTAGCTGCCACTCCACCAGGTCGGTCCCCGTGATCATTTCCGTGACCGGGTGCTCGACCTGCAGGCGCGTGTTCATCTCCATGAAGTAGAACGAGCCGTCCTGGTTGGCGATGAATTCGACCGTGCCGGCACCGACATAGCCGACCGCCTTGGCCGCGGCGACGGCTGCGTCGCCCATCGCGGCCCGGCGCTCATCGGTCATGCCTGGCGCGGGCGCTTCCTCCAGCACCTTCTGGTGGCGGCGCTGCACCGAGCAGTCACGCTCGAACAGGTAGATGCAGTTGCCGTGGGTGTCGGCGAAAACCTGGATCTCGATATGGCGGGGCCGCTGCAGGTACTTTTCGGCCAGCACCTTGTCGTCGCCGAAGGAGCTGATGGCTTCGCGCTTGCACGAGGCCAGCGCGTCCTTGAAGCCTTCCGCGTTCTCGACCACGCGCATGCCTTTGCCGCCGCCGCCGGCCGACGCCTTCAGCAGCACCGGGTAGCCGATGCGGTCGGCCTGCTGCTGCAGGAAGTTCGCGTCCTGGTCATCGCCGTGGTAGCCCGGCACTAGCGGCACCCTGGCCTGTTCCATCAGCGTCTTGGCGGCCGACTTCGAGCCCATGGCGCGCATGGCCGATGCCGGCGGGCCGATGAACACCAGGCCCGCTTCGGCGCAGGCCTCGGCGAATTCCGCGTTCTCCGACAGGAAGCCATAGCCCGGGTGGATCGCCTGGGCGCCCGTGGCCAGCGCGACGGCGATGATCTTGTCGCCGCACAGGTAGCTTTCCTTGGCCGGTGCGGCGCCCAGCAGCACCGCTTCGTCGCACACGGCGACGTGCTTGGCATTGGCGTCCGCTTCCGAATACACGGCAACGGTCTTGATGCCCATGCGGCGCGCCGTGGCGGCCACGCGGCAGGCGATCTCGCCCCGGTTGGCGATCAGGATTTTCTTGAACATGTCTCCTCCTTCTGGGCTCTTGGCCTTTTTATGGGGTACCGCGACTGCCGTGGTTCAGCAGCCGCAGGCTTCCTTCTGCACCGATTCCAAGGTGGCGGCGCGGGTCTTCAAACCCAGCTTGGCCAGCAGCGCTCGGTCGTCGTTCGCTTCCGGGTTGTCGGTGGTGAGCAGCTTGTCGCCGTAGAAGATCGAATTGGCGCCGGCCATGAAGCACATCGCCTGCACCGCTTCGCCCAGTTCGCGGCGGCCGGCCGACAGGCGCACGCGCGCCTTCGGCATCGTGATGCGGGCCACGGCGATGGTGCGCACGAATTCCAGCGGGTCGAGGCGGTCCATGCCGTGCAGCGGCGTGCCTTCCACCTGCACCAGGTGGTTGATCGGCACCGATTCCGGATACGGGTTCAGGTTGGCCAGCTGGGCAATCAGGCCGGCGCGCTGGTCGCGCGTCTCGCCCATGCCGACGATGCCGCCGCAGCAGACCTTCAGGCCGGCGTTGCGCACGTGGCCCAGGGTGTCCAGGCGGTCCTGGTACTGGCGGGTGGAGATCACGTTGTCGTAGAACTCCGGCGCCGTGTCCAGGTTGTGGTTGTAGTAATCCAGCCCGGCGGCCTTCAGGCGCTCGGCCTGCTGCTCTTCCAGCATGCCCAGCGTGGCGCAGGTTTCCAGGCCCAGGGCCTTCACTTCACGCACCATCTCCTCGACCTTGTCCATGTCGCGGTCCTTCGGGCTGCGCCAGGCGGCGCCCATGCAGAAGCGCGTGGCGCCGTTGTCCTTGGCCTGCTTGGCCGCTTCCAGCACGGTGGCCGTGTCGAGGATCTTCTTCGCTTCCACGCCCGTGTCGTAGCGCGCGGCCTGCGGGCAGTAGCCGCAGTCTTCCTCGCAGCCGCCGGTCTTGATCGACAGCAGCGTCGCCAGTTCCACGTCGCCGTCCGGGAAGTTCGCGCGCTGGGCTTCCTGGGCACGGAACATCAGTTCGTTGAACGGCAATTCGAACAGGGCCAGCACGTCCTCGCGCGGCCAGGTGGCCGCTTCCGGCAGCTTGATGGCGGCGGCGGGACGGTGCAATTCGACGGTTTTCGGTTCATGCAGGGACATCTTGAATTCCTTTTTCAGCGGAGGCGGACAATGGGACAATGGGACCATGGCCGCATCAAGTTTTACTCGTGTTTTACTTTACGTCGTACGGGCCGGCCAGTTCGGCAGGCCCGAAAAATCCAGGTGGGCGGCGGCGGCGGCGGCCGTCGCTTCGGCCAGGCGCGGCACCCGGCCCAGCAGCGGCGCCGGCAGGCGTGCCGCCAGCGCTTCGATATTCTCGTCCTCGAACGCCATTTCCGGTTCCAGCGTGTTGGCCACCCAGCCCACCAGCTTCAGGCCGCGCGCGGCGATCGCTTCGGCCGTCAGCAGCGCGTGGTTGATGCAGCCCAGGCGCATGCCCACCACCAGGATCATCGGCAGGTCGAGCTGCTGCGCCAGGTCGGCCGTGTCGTAGCTGTCCGTCAGCGGCACGCGAAAGCCGCCCACGCCTTCGACCACGGTGGCGTCGCTGGCGGCGGCGATTTCCAGGTAGGAGGCCAGGATCGGCACCGGGTCGATCGTGACCTTTTCCAGCGCGGCGGCGATATGCGGCGCGGCCGGTTCCTGCAGCAGGAAGGGCGTCGTGATCGACTGCGGCAGGTGCACGTTGCCGGCGGCCGCCAATTGGTCGCAATCGTCGTTGTGCAGGCCGCCGTCGCGCATCACCGCGCCGGCCGCCACGGGTTTCATGCCGCAAGCGCGCACGCCCTGCTGGACCAGCGCGTGCAGCAGGGCCGACGAGATCAGCGTCTTGCCGATTTCCGTGTCCGTGCCCGTGACGAAGCAGGCAAAGCGGGGCGGGATGCCCAGTGCCGCCAGCTCGGTGGCCGGCTGGGTTGCCAGCTCTTCGTCGGCAGTGGCAGCGGGGGCGATGACGGGATCTTCCAGAGCCATCTCAGGTCCTTTCCAGTTGGTTCAGTGCGGCGGCCAAGGCTGCTACTTCGGCCTCGGTATGGGCGGCCGAGAAGGTGACGCGCAGCCGCGCCGTGTCGGCCGGCACCGTGGGCGGGCGGATGCCGCCGACCCAGAAGCCCTGCTCGTACAGTGCGGCTGAGGCACGCATCGTCTCGTCGTTCGGCCCGATGACGATGGGCTGGATCGCCGTGTTCGAGGCCAGCGGCTGCCAGCGCCGCAGCGCCAGGCTGTCGCGCCATTGTGCCACCAAAGCCTGCAGGTGGTCGCGGCGGCGCCGGCCCTCCTGCCCTTCGATGATGTCCAGGCTCGTCAAGAGTGCGTGCGCCAGCGCGGGCGGCGCCGCCGTCGTGAAGATATACGGGCGGGCACGCTGGACCAGCGTTTCGATCACGGTTGCATGCGCGGCCACGAAGGCGCCGCCGACACCGGCGGCCTTGCCCAGGGTGCCCATGTAGACCAGGTTCGGCGAGCGCAGCTTGAAATGCTCCAGCGCGCCGTGGCCGTTGTCGCCCAGGGTGCCGAAGCCGTGCGCGTCGTCCACCACCAGCCAGGCACCGTGCCGCTCGCACAGGGCCAGCAGCGCCGGCAGCGGGGCCAGGTCGCCGTCCATCGAGAACACGCTGTCGGTGACGACGATCTTGTTGGTGGCGCTGCTCGCTTCCAGCAGGGCAGCCAGCGCCGCGACGTCCGCATGCGGATACACTTTCACGCTGGTACGGGCCAGCCGGGCGCCGTCGATCAGCGAGGCGTGGTTCAGCGCCTCGCTGAAGATTTCCGTGTTCTTGTCCGCGCCGGCCAGGCCCGTGATGACGGCCAGGTTGGCCATGTAGCCGGTGCAGAAGGTCAACGCGCGCGCGTCGACCAGGTAGGGGCTTTCGAACGCGGCCAGGCGCTCTTCCAGCGCCACGTGGGCGCGGCTGTGGCCACTGATCAGGTGCGAGGCGCCGCTGCCGGTGCCGTAACGCCCGGCGCCTTCCTGCAGGGCGGCAGCGATGGCCGGGTGGGCCGCCAGGCCCAGGTAGTCGTTGCTGCAGAAAGCCAGCAGTTCGCGACCGTCCACCGTCACGCGCGGCGCGCACGGCGTTTCCACCGTGCGGCGGGTGCGGATCAGGCTTTGCGCCGCCAGCGCCTGCAGCTGGGTATCGAGTTTGTTCAGCAGTTCCATGTCAGCTCGCGATCGTCTGTTCGAACACGGCCAGCGTGCGCTCGGCCAGCAGCGCGATGTCGCCGTCGTCCAGGATATACGGCGGCATCAGGTAGACCGTGGCGCCGATCGGGCGCAGCAGCAGTTCGTTCTGCGTGGCGTTGGCGAAGAAGCGGCGCGAGAAGCCCTTGTCGACCCCATCGGCATCGAAAGCCCAGATCATGCCCTGCTGGCGGAAATGGCGCACCCGCGCATGCTCGCGCAGCGGCGCCAGCGCGGCCGTGATGCACTCGGCCTTGGCGCGGTTGGCCGCCAGCACGTCGTCCTGGGTGAAGATGTCGAGCGTGGCCAGGGCGGCGCGGCAGGCCAGCGGGTTGCCCGTGTACGAGTGCGAATGCAGGAAGCCACGCGTCACGTCGGCGCTGTAGAAGGCCTGGTAGACCTCGTCCGTCGTCAGCACGACCGACAGCGGCAGGTAGCCGCCGCTGATGCCCTTGGACAGCGTGACGAAGTCCGGCCAGATGCCGGCCTGCTCGCAGGCGAAGAAGGTGCCCGTGCGGCCGCAGCCGACGGCAATTTCGTCCAGGATCAGATGCACGCCGTGTTGGTCGCACAGGCCCCGCACCAGTTGCAGGTAGAGGGGATCGTGCATCGCCATGCCGGCGGCGCACTGCACCAGCGGCTCGACAATGATGGCGGCGATCCTGTCCGCCTTTTCTTCGAACAGGCGTTCCACGTCGGCGGCGGCGCGGCGTGCCACGTCCTGGGCCGTTTCGCCATCGCGTGCCTGGCGCGCGTCGGGCGACATCACCGTCTGCGCGGCGCGCAGCAGCGGCCCGTATGCGTCCTTGAACAGCGCCACGTCGGTGACGGCCAAGGCGCCGATGGTTTCACCGTGATAGCTGCCCTGCAGGCAGACGAATTCCTGCTTGTCCGCCTGGCCCCGGTTGCGCCACGAGTGGAAACTCATCTTCAGCGCGATCTCCACGGCGGAGGCGCCGTCGGACGCGTAAAAGGCGTGGCCCAGGCGGCGATCCGTCAGGGCCGACAGCCGTTCGGACAGCTCGATCACGGGTTCGTGCGTGAAGCCGGCCAGCATCGCGTGTTCCAGCTTGTCCAGTTGGTCGCGCAGCGCCGCGTTGATGCGCGGGTTGGCATGGCCGAACAGGTTGACCCACCACGAGCTGATGGCGTCCAGGTAGCGGCGGCCATCCTGGTCGTACAGCCACGGGCCGCGCCCATGGCTGACCGGGATCAGCGGCGTGCTTTCGTGGTGCTGCATTTGCGTACACGGGTGCCACACGCTTTGCAGGCTGCGGGCGACCCAATCGCTGGTTTGATTCGACAAAAATAGACTCCGAAAAATCAGGTGAGCCAGGAAGGCTTGCGCTTCTCGAGGAAGGAGCGTACGCCCTCGCGGCCCTCGTCCGAGGCGCGGATGTGGGCGATGCGCTGGGCCGTGTCGGCCACCAGCGTATCGGTGACCGGCTGGCCGGCCACGTCGCGTACCAGCGCCTTGGCTTCCTTCACGGCGTTCGGGCTGTTGGCCATCAGCGCGTTGGCGATGGTATCGACCTGGCCGTCGAGGGTGGCGGCGGTGGCCACCTCGTGCACGAAGCCGATGCGCAGCGCTTCCCTGGCATTGAAACGTTCGGCGGTGAGGAAGTAGCGGCGTGACGCGTTTTCCCCCATCGCCTTGATGACATACGGTGAAATGGTGGCGGGAATCAGGCCCAGCTTCACTTCGCTGAGGCAGAAGTGGGCTTCCTCGGCGGCCACCGCGATATCGCAGGCGGCCACCAGGCCCATGCCGCCGGCGTAGCAGTCGCCCTGCACCTTGGCCACGACGGGCTTCGGGCAGAGGTAGATCGTGCGCAGCATGTTCGCCAGCTGCATGGCGTCGGCGCGGTTCTCGTCATGCGAGTAGCCGGCCATTTTCTTCATCCAGTTCAGGTCCGCGCCGGCGCAGAAGGCCACGCCGTTCGCGGCCAGGACGATGGCGCCGATCGAGTCGACTTCGCCCAGCGCCGTGAAGGCGGCCGTCAGCTCGGCGATGGTCTGCTCGTTGAAGGCGTTGCGCACCTCCGGCCGGTTCAGGGTGACGGTGGCCAGGCGGTCGGCGATGTCGATGTTCAGGGTTTCGTAGTGCATGATTTTTCCTTCATCACATGCGGAAGACACCGAACTTCGTGTCGGGAATCGGCGCGTTCAATGCGGCGGAAAGGCCCAGGCCCAGCACCATGCGGGTGTCGGCCGGGTCGATGATGCCGTCGTCCCACAGGCGCGCGCTGGCGTAGTAGGGGTGGCCCTGGTGTTCGTACTGTTCCTTGATGGGCTGCTTGAAGGCTGCTTCCTCTTCCGGCGACCATTGGCCGCCGCGGCCCTCGATGCCGTCGCGCTTGACGGTGGCCAGCACGGAAGCGGCCTGCTCGCCGCCCATGACGGAGATGCGCGCGTTGGGCCACATCCACAGGAAGCGCGGCGAGTAGGCACGGCCGCACATGCCGTAGTTGCCGGCGCCGAAGCTGCCGCCGATGATGACGGTGAACTTCGGCACGGCGGCCGTGGCCACGGCCGTCACCATCTTGGCGCCGTTGCGGGCGATACCTTCGTTCTCGTATTTGCGGCCGACCATGAAGCCGGTGATATTTTGCAGGAAGACGAGGGGGATCTTGCGCTGGCAGCACAGTTCGATGAAGTGCGTGCCCTTCAGCGCGGACTCGGAGAACAGGATGCCGTTGTTGGCGATGATGCCCACCTTCATGCCGTAGATATGGGCGAAGCCGCATACCAGGGTGGTGCCGTAGCGCGACTTGAACTCGTCGAATTCGCTGCCGTCGACGATGCGGGCGATGACTTCGCGGATGTCGAAGGGTTTTCTCGTATCGACGGGGATCACGCCGTACAGCTCTTCCGGCGCGAATTTCGGCTCCACCGTTTCGCGCACGGGCGCCTGCCGGGGCTTCTGCCGGTTCAGGTTCGAGACGATCGTGCGCGCCAGCGACAGCGCGTGCATGTCGTTTTGCGCCAGGTGGTCGACCACGCCGGACAGGCGCGTGTGCACGTCGCCACCGCCCAGGTCTTCCGCGCTGACCACTTCGCCCGTGGCCGCCTTCACCAGCGGCGGGCCGCCCAGGAAGATGGTGCCTTGCTCCTTGACGATGATCGATTCGTCGCTCATGGCCGGCACGTAGGCGCCGCCGGCCGTGCAGGAACCCATCACGACGGCGATCTGCGGGATGCCCTTGGCCGACAGGTTGGCCTGGTTGTAGAAGATGCGGCCGAAGTGATCGCGGTCGGGGAAGACGTCGTCCTGGTTCGGCAGGTTGGCGCCCCCCGAATCGACCAGGTAGATGCAGGGCAGGTTGTTCTGCTCGGCGATTTCCTGGGCGCGCAGGTGCTTCTTGACCGTGACCGGGTAGTAGGTGCCGCCCTTGACGGTGGCGTCGTTACAGACGATCACGCATTCCTGGCCGGCCACGCGGCCCACGCCCGTGATGATGCCGGCCGACGGTGCCGCGTCCGCGCCGCTGGCTTCCTTGTACATGTCGTAGGCGGCCAGCTGGGAAAATTCGAGGAAGGGAGTGCCGGGATCGAGCAGCATCTGGACGCGGTCGCGCGGCAGCAGCTTGCCCCGGGCGACGTGCTTGGCGCTGGCGGCTTCGCCGCCGCCCTCGGCGATCTTGGCCACCCGGGCGCGCAGGTCGTCGACCAGGGCCTGCATGGCGGCCGCATTGGCCTTGAAATCTTCGCTGCGCGAATTGAGCTTGCTTTCGATGTGCGGCATTCGGTCCCCTTTATGGCTTTTCTGGAAATTCTCCGTCCACATAGAACCAGCGCGGTGCGCCGCCCAGCGCCGGGTCCGGCTCGCGCAGGAACCGGCTGACTTCATGCAGCCGCTGGGCTTTGCCGCCGACCCGGAAGCGGGCGACGAATTCCACGAAATCCTCGTCCGGATGCGCCGGTTCTACTTTACGTTGACGTAAACGTAAAGCAGATTTTACCTCAAGTCCCAGCCACTGCAACGCCTCATCGGGATCGACGATGCGATCCGTCGGCCGCGTGCTGGGATGCCACGTCGCCAGCAGGTAGGGCTCGTTGCGCAAGGTGTACGCCGTATAGCGCGAACGCATCAGCTTCTCGGCCGTGGGCGGCTGCCGGGCCGGGTCGAGCCAGCCATCCAGGAACGGACCGCAGCAGGTCGCCAGCGCCGCGCCACCGCACGGGCAACCGGCGGGCGTCTTCGATTTGGACATTTGCAAGTCGAACAATAGAAAGGCGACATTATCCGCCATATCCGGCCAAGGAGGGCCAGGCGGCACATTTGCGTCGAAAGTTGCTTCAAAACCGGTGTCAGACACCGGTTTTGAAGCAACTTTCTCACTTCCAATCCGGTATCAGACAGCTGATTGCACGATGCGGAATTAGGTGTCTGACACCGAATTCGGACACCGGATCACCCGCGCCAGGCGAGGAAGTCGAGGGGGAAGGGGGTGGGTTGGCCGCGCATCAGGTTGGCCAGCAGGGCGGCGGTGCCACAGGCGAAGGTGAAGCCGAGGGGGCCGTGGCCCACGTTGAGCCACAGGTTGGCATGGCGGGTGCGGCCGATCAGGGGGGCGCTGTTGGGGGTGGCGGGGCGCAGGCCGGCCCAGGCTTCGGCCCTGTCGTAGTCGGCGGCGGTTGGCATCGAGGCCTTGACGAGCCGCGTCAGGCCGGCCACGCGCCCCGCATCCAGGCTGGCGTCGTCGCCCACCATGTCGACCATGGCCGCCACGCGCAGGGTGTCGCCGATGCGGGCGTACAGCGTCTTGCGCTCGAAATCGGTCACGCTGACGCGCGGCGCCGTGTGCGTGGCGCCGATCGGTGCCGTCAGGCTGTAGCCCTTGAGCGGGTACAGGGGCAGCCGGATGCCGGCCGTGGCGGCCAGGTCGCGGCTCTGGATGCCCGCCGCCAGCACGTACTGGTCGCCCTGGACCCAGCCGCCGTCCGTCTCGACGCCGGCTACCTTGCCGTGCTCCGTGAATAGGCAGGTGGCGGTGGCGTGCACGATGCCTTCGAAGCGGGGATGGTCGTGCAGGCGCCGGGCCAGCGCGACGCAGAAGGCATGGCAGTCGGCTACCGCTTCGCCCGCATTGAAGATGCCGCCGGCCAGGCTGGGGGCCAGGTGGGTCAGCGCCGGCTCCAGCGCCGCCGTCTCGGGGCCGGACAGCACCTGCCGCATATTGTCGGGGTCGGGCCGGGCCACGGCCGCGTCGAACAGCTTGGCGGAGCGGTAGACCACCAGCTTGCCCGCGTCGCGCCAGCCGAATTCGGACAGCGGCAGGCGCAGTGCCAGTTGCGCCATCTGCCGGCGGCTCAATTCGCCCAGCTCCAGCAGCTTGGCCGTCGTGCGGCGGTTGCTGCTGCCGTTGCAGTTGGCCAGGAACTGCGCCAGCCAGCGCCACTGGCGCCAGTCGGCCTCGGGACGGAAACGCAGCGGCCCGTCCTGCTGGAACAGCCATTGCAGTGCTTTCAGGGGCACGCCCGCATCGGCCAGCGGCGCGACGTAGCGGTAGCTCAGCTGGCCGCCGTTGCGGTAGCTGGCGCCGTTGCCGACATCCGGGGCGCGTTCCAGCAGGGTGACGCGATAGCCCGCCTCCAGCAGCCACCACGCCGTCGTCAGGCCGACGACGCCGCCCCCGATGACCACGACGTGATTTCCTTCAGTTATGTGCTGCATGCCTGGCCGGTCCGAATGCGTGGACGGTGAGCTTACGCGCTGCGGCCGTGGCGCTGCCAATGAAAGCTCGTGCGAGGGCTATAACCTGGGGTCATGCGGCTGTAGCGCGATGGCGCCCCGGTAGAGCGTCGTCAGGATGCGCTCCTCGGCGCGCGTGAGGGCGGAGTAGCTGCCGGGATCGCGCTCCGGATCGCTGCCGAAGCCGCCGATCAGGCTCACCATGCCATCGCCGCGCGCCAGGTCGACGGCGAAGGTGGCGACCAGCCCGTAGGCTTCGCCCAGATGGCCGACAGCCTCGAAATGGGCGCCGTCGACCAGGCGGTTGCCGCGCCCCGCCAGGTCCGGAAAGCGCTGCGTGCCGAGGCCCCAGCTGTGATACAGGCCGTTCAGCGTATCGCCGCTGGCCGGGTCGCGATACGTCCACTGCGCGCTGAACATCTGCGCCAGCGTCTCGGGCCGCAGCAGCTGGCGGCCGCCGTGCCGCCCGCCACCCAGCAGCATGCGCATCACGGTCCCGAGGTCGCGCGCCGAGATGCGCAGGCCGCCCGTGGGGCTGAACAAGGTGGCATTGGTGCCGACGACGTAGCGGTCGAGGGCGGCCGGTGGCACGGGCGGACGCACGCCGTAGTCGTCGACCTGGGCGATCCACGGGCCGGCGCTGTTCCACACCTCCGTGTCGGTGGTGCGGCGGCGGTACAGCGTGGCCGTGTCGGCCAGTTCGTCCGGCGAAAACGCGGCCGGGTTGTAGCCGCCGCGCAGGCCCAGGGGCTCCAGCAGCAGCCGGCGCATCAGGCGGTCGAAGCGCTCGCCCGTGACGCGTTCCATCACGGTGCCGATGACGCCCCAGCCCAGGTTACAGTAAGTGAAATAGCTGCCCGGCGCGCGGTCGGCGGCCCAGGCCTTGGGTTCGCGCGCCAGCACGTCCTGCAAGGCCGTGGCGGCGCCGAAGGAATAGCCGGCATCGTCGCGCAGGGACGACGTGTGCGTCAGCAGCTGGCGCAAGGTGATGACGCGGTCGGGAAAATGCGGATTGCGCAGTGTGAAGCCGAGGTAGCGGCTCGCATCGGCGTCGAGCGAGACGTCGCCCCGCTCGACCAGCTGCATCAGCGCCAGGGTCGTCATCATCTTCGACACGGACGCGATGCGAAACATAGTGCGCGGCGTGACGGGCATGTCCGCCCCTAAGCCGTTGGTGGCAATGCGGGCGCGCCCGAACTGGCCTTCGTAGACGACTTCCCCGCCGCGCATCGCCAGCACGGATAACCCGGACAGGGGCTTGCCCGGATCGGCCACGATGGCGGCCAGCTCGCGCGTCAGCACCTCGTGGGCCGGCGGCGCTGCCATGACCTGGCCCGCCCCGCCCAGCAATACCGCGCTCAGCACGGCGCGCCATGGTGTACCCATCGCTTTCCTCTTGATCGTCACGACAATTTACCGACATTTCGGGCAGTGGAAGTTTTTACAATAGCCGTCCCTCACTGCCGAGCTTTTGCACATGTCACTCTACCCCAGATTCGCGCCAGCGCTGGCGCTGCCCGTCCTGCTGGCCATGCTGAGCGCATGCGGCGGCGGTGGCGCCGCCGGCCCGGGCCAGGCGCCGTTGCCGGCGCCGCCCGAACCGGTGCGCATTACCTACCCGCGCCTGGCACTAATGAAAGTGCGAGCCAATGCCGACCTGTGGGTGGCGCTGGCAGCCACGCCCCGTGCCATCGCCGACGTCACCATCCCCGAACGGCGCCTGCAGGTCGGCACTGCCACATGGCAGCCGCCGGGCGGCTGGAGCCTGGTCGACTTCGCACTGCATCCTTCCGGCGAGACCAGCGCCGTGCTGTCCGACGGCGCCACGTTGCGTCTGGTGCGGCTCGACCGTCGCGGCCAGGTACTGGCCCAGGTGCCGTTCACCGATCCGCTGGTGGCGAGCGATCCCACCGATGCCGCCGCCGGCGAGATTCGCGACCGCGCCGCGCTGGCGCCGTGGAAGAGCCGCGACGCCGTGCGCCTGGCCCCGGTCGGCGAGGAGGTGGCACTGGCCTTGCGCGGTGGCGGCAATGCCGTCGTCGTGTACCGGCTCGACGGCGCTTACCGGCCGCGCTGGCGCACACTGGTCGAACCGGGCATCTACCTCGATGCGCAACGTCCGACGGGTGGCAGCTTCGATCCCTTCGAGGGCATGGAAAATCACTGGCAGGTGTTCATGGACGCCGATGCCCAGGGCCGTGTAGCCGTCGGCGTGGCGATATCGTCGCGCGCGGAGCTGGGCCCCGCCCACGCACGCCACTTCGGCGAGGCGCTGCCGGCCGGGATGGTGGATGGCGTGCTGGTGACGGTGCTCGCGGCCGACGGCCGGCGCAGTCCCGCCATCGCGCTCGACAACCGCGACAAGGCCGAGCTGCACACGCTGCGCTGGTGGGGCGACACCTTGCTGCTGGCAGGACGGGTGCGCACCGGCCGCCCCGCCGACGGCTCGGGCTGGGACGGCTATGTCGCCCGCCTCCATGCCGGCAACCGGCAAGTGCTGGCCTACCGGCTGGCCGACGTCGACCGGGGCGACGCCATCCTCGACGCGGTACCGCTGGCCGATGGCCGGGTGCTGGTCGCGGGGGCCACCGGCTACACGCAGAACCCCGGCGGCGAGAGCGTGCTCGATGCCAGCCTGCCCCTGCTGGCGCGGGTCGACCTGGCCACTGGCGCGGTGCGTCGCATCCCGCTCGCCGCCGGCCCGCGCGGCAACCAGGTGCGGGGCCTGGCCCCTTGGCAGGGCAACTGGCTGCTGGCCGGCAGCGACAACCTGCCCTCCACCCACACGGAAGACGCCGACCCGGCCCGCGTGACGGCGGACGGCTACGTGCGCGAGACGATGCTGCCGGCCGAGTGATGCCGCGACGTGGCAGCGTAGGAAAATTCGGGGACTGTCCCCGAATTTTCTGACGCATGAGTTGCCGTTATGCAGTCCCGGCAATTATTCATGCCAGCCAAATCAGGCGTTTCGGGCCCATCGCCGGTACACTACGGGCTACAGGAGTATTGCAATGACCGTGGAAGAACAAGAAATCACCGACAATTCGCCGTTGTACATGCAGATCGCCCGCAAGCTGACGGATGACGTGCGGTCCGGCCGTTATCAGGTTGACCAGGCCCTGCCGTCCGAGCGGGCGCTGTCGGAACTGCTGAACGTGTCGCGCGTGACGGCGCGCAAGGCCATCGACCAGCTGGTCGAGCAGGGCCTGGTGGTGCGCCGGCGCGGCTCGGGCAACTACATCGCGCCCCGCATCGAACAGCCGCTGTCGAACCTGACCAGCTTTTCCGAGCAGTTGCAGCAGCGCGGCTACAAGCCGGGCTCGCGCTGGCTGAAGCGGGAAACCGTCACGGCCAGCGCGGACGAGCAGATGAGCCTGGGCCTGTCACCGAACAGCAAGGTGGCCCGGCTGGAGCGGCTGCGCCTGGCCGACGACGTGGCCATGGCCTATGAAGTGAGCGTGCTGCCGTACAGTGCCGTGCCGCATCCGGAAGCGGTGGGCGACTCGCTGTATCAGTATCTGGAGAGCACCGGCAAGGCACCGGTGCGGGCGCTGCAGCATATCCGCGCGATGAATGCCCCGGCGGAGCTGGCGCGCCAGCTCGACGTGCCCGAAGGCGAGGCCGTGCTGTTCATCACCCGCATCGCCTACCTGGCCTCGGGCGAGGCGGTCGAGCTGACCCATTCCTACTGCCGCAGCGACCATTACGACTTCGTGGCCGAGATGCGGCGCGGCTGACGGCCCCGCCGCAATCGCTCAGCGCCTGGCGGGCGGGTACATCTTGCGCATCAAGTCGATATTGGCCCGCTGCTCCTTCGTGTAGGTGGCCATCGCGTCGGCCGCACCCTTTTTGCCCATCGCGTTCTCGAAGCCCATGTGCATGCCGGCATGCAGGGCGGCGAACATGGCCATCGCATATTCGCGGCTGGTCAAGCCGTGTTTGGCCAGCAGCTGGCGCAGGGCCGGCGTGCCGTCGATATTGCGCTGCATGTCTTCCACCGTCTTGACGTTCGCGCCGTCGTCATCGTCGTCCTCCCGCTCGGCCGCCTTGGCCGTTTCCGCCTCCAGCGCTTTCATCTTCGTGATCAGCGCAGGGGTCAGCAGGAAGTGCGACGGGTCTGCGGCCGCCCGGGCCGGGCCGGACAAGCTCATGCAAAGGGCCAGGCCGGCGACGGCGAACAGGGTTTTGAGTGTCATGGCAGGGCGGTAGGCGGGTTTTGGGCCTACGTGAGCGATTCGGGTCCATATTGTCCCAGCGGCCGCGCGCGCCGACTGTCGTAGAAATGTCATCATGATGTAACGCCGGGGCGGCATAACCTGGGGGAATGCCCCAGGGCGCACCTTTCATACGCGCAGCTGCCGTGCCGGGATTACACTGGGGTCGTGTCAACGGATAAGGATGGCAATGCTGAAAACCGAAACGCCCAGTCCGCAGCACCCGCAGCTCGACCAGTACCCCGTGCCCGAGCTCGTCGCGGCCCTGGTCGATGACCAGTTCGACGCCGTGCAGGCGGTGCGCAACGCGGTGCCCCGCATCGCCCGCGCCGTGGAGGCGGCCGTGCCCCGCATCGAGGCGGGTGGGCGACTGATCTACGTCGGTGCCGGCACGTCCGGGCGGCTGGGGGTGCTCGACAGCGTGGAACTGTATCCCACCTTCTCGTGGCCCCACGAGCGCGCCTTGGCCCTGCTGGCCGGCGGCGAATCGGCCATGTTTGTCGCCGTCGAAGGAGCAGAGGACGACCGCGAACAGGGCGCGCGCGACCTGGAGGGCGTGCGACCGACGGCCAGCGATGTCGTGCTGGCGCTGGCGGCATCGGGCGCCACGCCCTATGTGCTGGGCGCTCTGGCGGCAGCGCGCGCGGCCGGTGCGCTGACGATCGGCATCGCCAACAATGCCGGCTCGCCCGTGGCCGAAGGCGCCGAGATCGGCATCACGCTCGATACGGGTTCCGAGATCATCTCGGGCAGCACCCGCCTCAAGGCCGGCACGTCGCAGAAGATCGTGCTCAACACCCTGTCCAGCGCCATCATGGTGCGCCTGCACAAAGTCTATGGAAACTTGATGGTAGACTTGAAACCCACCAACGCCAAGCTGTTTGCCCGCGCGGTGCGCCTGACGGTCCACGCCACGGGCGCGGACGAAGCGCGGGCTCGCGCGGTGCTGGAACAGTGCGGCTTCCACGTCAAGGTGGCGATCGTCGCCTTGCAGCGGCAGGTGCCGGTGCAGCAGGCCGAGAAGTTGCTGGAACAGGCGCAAGGCAGCGTGCGGGGTGCCCTGGGCGCATGAAGCCCCCGGGGTGCCGGGCCGCGCCAACGATAACGAACAAGGATGGAATGAAAGCAGCACAGCGCAACCCATGGTCCTGGGTGCCGACCCTTTATTTTGGCCAGGGTATTCCCTACTTCACGGCGATGACCCTGGCGCTGGTGATGTACAAGAACACCGGCTTTTCCAATTCCGAAATCGCGTTCTACACGTCCTGGCTGTATCTGCCGTGGGTGATCAAGCCCCTGTGGGCGCCCGTGGTCGACATGTTCGGCACCAAGCGGGGCTGGGTGGTGGCGCTGCAGGCGGCCATCGGCGGCGCGCTGGCGCTGGTGGCCTTCACCACCCACCTGCCGGCTTTTTTCCAGGTCAGCCTGGCCGTGTTGTGGCTGATGGCCTTCAGCTCGGCCACGCACGATATCGCCGCCGACGGCTTCTACATGCTGGGCCTGACGCAGAAGCAGCAGGCCGGGTTCGTCGGTGTGCGCAGCACCTTCTACCGCCTGGCCAACATCACGGGCCAGGGCGTGCTGGTGGCGCTGTCGGGCCTTCTGATCCGCCAGACAGGCGACCCCCACGTGGCCTGGGCCATCATCTTCGCGCTGCTGGGGGCTGTCTTCGCCATCCTGGCCGTCTACCACTACTTCGTGCTGCCGCATCCGGCCGGCGACCACCCGGTGCGCGCCGGTGCCCCCGGCAGCGGCGAGTTCTTTGGCGCCTTCGCATCGTTCTTCAAGAAGGACGGCATCGTCGTCATCCTGGCCTTCCTGCTGTTGTTCCGGCTCGGCGAATCGCAATTGCTGAAGATGGCCGTGCCCTTCCTGCTCGATCCCCTTGAAAAGGGCGGACTGGGGCTGGACAATGAGAAAGTGGGCCTGGTGTACGGCACCGTCGGCGTCATCGCGCTGACCCTGGGCGGCCTGCTGGGCGGCGTGGCGATTGCCCGCTACGGCCTGAAACGCTGCCTGTGGCCGATGGCGCTGATCGTGCACCTGCCGGACCTGGTATTCATCTATCTGTCCACGGCGCTGCCGCAGAATATCCTCGTGGTCTCGGCGGCGATGGCAGTCGAGCAGTTCGGTTACGGCTTCGGTTTCACGTCCTACATGATGTTCATGATCATGGTGTCGGACGGCGAACACAAGACGGCCCATTACGCCATCTGCACCGGTTTCATGGCGATGGGGATGATGTTTCCGCAGATGGCCAGCGGCTATCTGCAGCAGATGATGGGCTACCAGAATTTCTTCATCTGGGCCTGCCTGGCGACCATTCCCGCCTTCGTCATCACGGCGCTGGTCAGGATCGATCCCGCATTCGGGCGCGATTAGCCGGCGGTCACCGATTACAATACGGCGCTCCTCCGCCGGACGGGGATTTAGACGACGAGGTATGGTTTTGGCTTTCAATGCGAAGAAGCGGCAGACACTGGCCGCGGGTGCTGCCGGGGTGCTGGCGGCGATCCTGAGTGCGTGCACCACGACACCAACGGCCCCTGGCGCCGGCGGTACCGGTACAGGTGGCGTGGCAATTCCGGGTCATGAACCGGTCCACTACACGGGCGAGCAGCCACCGCCGGCGCCGCGCGAGTTCCGCGCCGCCTGGGTCTCCACCGTCGCCAATATCGACTGGCCCAGCCGCAGCAACCTGCCGCCGGCGAAACAGCAGGCCGAAGCCCTCGCCATCCTGGACCGCGCCAAGTCGCTGAACCTGAACGCCATCGTGCTGCAGGTGCGCCCCAGCGCCGACGCGATCTATCCATCGAAGCTGGAGCCGTGGTCGGAATACCTGACGGGCAAGCAGGGCAAGGAACCGCAGCCGGCCTGGGACCCCTTGCAGTTCTGGGTGGCCCAGGCCCACGCGCGCGGCATGGAGCTGCACGCCTGGTTCAACCCTTACCGGGCCGGCCACACGGCGGCCCGCTCGCCGTTTTCCAGGGACCACATCTCCAATACCAATCCGCAGGTCGTCAAGAAGTACGGCAAGTACCTGTGGATGGACCCGGGCGAGGAAAGCGCGTCGCGCCACACGCTCGAGGTAATCCTGGACGTGGTGCGCCGCTACGATATCGACGGCGTCCATATCGACGATTATTTCTACCCCTACCCGATCGAAGCGCCCAATGCCACCGGCGCGGAGGCGGCAGCGCTGGACCTGCCGTCGTGGCAGAAGCCCGAACTGGAATTTCCCGACCAGCCTTCCTGGCAGCGCTATGTGCAGGGCGGCGGCACGCTGGACCGCGCCGGCTGGCGGCGCCAGAACGTCGACCGGCTGATCGAGGCGATCTACACGGGCATCCACCGCGAAAAATCCTGGGTCAAGTTCGGCATCAGCCCTTTCGGCATCGGCCGGCCGGACCGCCGCCCGCCCGGCATCGCCGGCTTCTCGCAGTACGACAAGCTGTACGCGGACGCCGAGCTGTGGCTGCAAAAGGGCTGGCTCGATTACCTGGCGCCCCAGCTGTACTGGCCCATCAAGCAGGCGCCGCAGGCCTTCCCCGTGCTGCTCGACTACTGGCTGGCGCAGAACACGCGCGCGCGCCACATCTGGCCGGGCATGTTTACCAGCAAGACGGCGGACGGCAGCAACAAGCAGTTCACGCCGGACGAAATCGTCCGCCAGATCGACGTGACGCGCATGCGCCCCGCCGGCACCGGCCATGTCCACTTCAGCATGGCGCCGCTGATGCAGAACCGCGCCGGCCTGGCCGACCGCCTGAAGGCGAACAGCTACCAGAGCGCGGCGCTGGTGCCCGCTTCGCCCTGGCTGGGCGACGAGGCACCGGCCGCGCCCACGGTGGCGCTCAAGCGTGGCACCGGCGGCTTGGCGGTCAGCCTGGGCACGCCGAAGAACGCCGTGCAGTACGCCATCTGGGCACGCTATGGCGAGGAATGGCGCTTCACGGTGGCGCCGGCGGTGCGCGGCGAAGTGGTGCTGGCCGATTACGCGGGCGTGCCGGCAAGGGCCGTCGTCGTCACGGCGGTGGACCGGCTCGGCAACGAGAGCCAGCGCGCCAGCGCGCGGCTGTAGCGTCCCGCCGTATCTGCGCCGTTGCCCGTTTCGCCGTACACTCGACAACCATGGACAATTCCCAACCTGGCCTGGGCATCGACGCCGGCGGCACGCAGACCCGCTGGGCGCTGGCGCGCGCCGACGGCAGCATCGTCGCTGACGGCCACGTGGCCGGCGCCTCGGCGCTGCAGATGGCAAGCCGGGAAGGGCGCGAGCGCCTGCATGCCATCTTCGCCGCACTGGCGCGCGATGTGCTGGCCCACGGCCGGCCCCAAGCCATCGCGGCCGGCCTGACCGGTTTCGGCGGGGAAGGGGGTGTGCTGGCCGGCTGGCTGGGCGAGCTGCTGGGCGTGGCGCCAACCGCCATCACGCTGTGCAACGACATCGAAATCGCCTGCCTGGACTGTTTCGCGCCGGGCGAGGGCTACCTGGTCTACGCCGGCACCGGCTCGATCGCCGCCTTCATCGATGCCGGCGGCACCTTGCACCGGGCCGGCGGACGCGGCGTGGTGCTCGACGATGGCGGCGGCGGCTTCTGGATCGCCCGCGAAGCGATGCGCCGCATCTGGCGCCGCGAGGATGAGGCGCCGGGCGCGTGGCAGGATTCGCCACTGGCACGCGCCGTGTTCGAGTACGTGGGCGGCAGCGACTGGACCTTCTCGCGCCAGTTCATCTACACCCGCGAACGGGGCGAGATCGGCCAGCTGGCCTTGGCCGTGGCACGCAGCGCCGAAGTGGACCCGGAAGCGCGCGATATCCTGCACCAGGCCGGGCGCGAACTGGCGCGGCTGGCGCTGGCGCTGGTGGCCCGCTACGGCCCTCGCCCCATCGTGCTGGCCGGCCGCGCCGCCGAGCTGCATCCATCGATTGCCGCGGCCATGCGCGCCGAACTGCCGGCCACGCTGGCGCTGCGGCAGAAAACCGTTCACCCCCACCACGCCGCCGCCCGCCTGGCCGCGCGGCCCCATACCTGAAACCTTACCCACCCATGAAACGACTTTCGCTGACCACCACCGCCGCCATGCTGGCCCTGCTCGCAGGCTGCGCCACGACGCCCCCGCCGGGCGGCCCCGCCGTCGACCGCACGTTGACGTCCAAAGGCCAGAACAGCCGCGTGCGATTCATCGTCATCCACTACACGGTGGCCGACCTGCAGCGTTCCATCATGCTGCTGACGGAGAAGGAAGTGTCGGCGCATTACCTGCTGACGGACGTGGCACCGCAAAAGATCTACGGCCTGGTGGACGAGAAGAACTCGGCCTGGCATGCCGGCCTGTCGAGCTGGAAGAACTACTCGAACCTGAACAACAGCTCGATCGGCATCGAGATCGTCAATCCGGGCTTCACCGAGACGCCGGACGGCAAGCGCACCTATTATCCTTTCCCGCAGGCGCAGATCGACCAGCTGATCCCGCTGTTGAAGGATATCGTCGCCCGCCATGGCGTGGCGCCGGAAAATATCCTCGGCCATTCCGATATCGCGCCGCAGCGCAAGCAGGACCCGGGCCCCCTGTTCCCGTGGAAGCAGCTGGCCGACGCCGGCCTGGTGCTGTGGCCCGAAGCGAGCCTGGTGGCCGGAGCGCGCGTGAAGTACGAGAACGCCGTGCCCGATGCGGCGTGGTTCCAGCAGCGCCTGGCGCAGCATGGTTATGCCGTGCCGCGCACGGGCGTGTGGGACGAGGCCACGCACAACGTGCTGGTAGCCTTCCAGACCAAGTACCGCCAGGCCAACTACGACGGCGTGCCCGATGCGGAAAGCGCGGCGATCCTGGAAGTGCTGACGGCGCCCAAGCCGAAGGTGGCCCAGCCGGCGGCGGCACCCGCTCCCGTCCCCGCCTCCGCGCCCGTGGCGGCCGCGGAATAAGGATTCGCAATGCGCCTGCGCCATATCGAAGTGTTCCACGCGATTATGCAGGTCGGCACCATCAGCGGGGCCGCGCAGGTGCTGCATATTTCGCAGCCGGCCGTAACAAAAGTGCTGCAGCATTGCGAGCTGCAGCTGGGCATGCCCCTGTTCGAGAGAGTGCGCGGCAAGCTGTATCCGAAACCGGAAGCGCACCGCCTGTTCATCGAAACGGAAAAGCTCAACCGCGACCTGCAGGGTATCCGCCGCCTGGCCGCCAGCCTGAAAAGCCGGGCCGTGGAGACGATCCGGCTGGTCGCCACGCCTACCGTCGCCGTCAGCGTGCTGCCGCCGGCCATGACGTGCTGGCGCCGTGACTTTCCCGTCACGCGCTGCGAGCTGGCCACGCACCACACCAGCGAAATCGTCAACATGCTGCGCCTGGGCGAAGCCGACCTGGCACTGTCGCTGCAGGACCCGCGCCATCCCGGCATCGTCGCCGAGCCGCTGGCGCAGGGCGTGATGACGGTGATCGCGCCCACCGGCACGTGGCGCGCCGACGAGCTGGCGGCACCGCTGTCGGCCGCCGGCCTGCAGGGCGAATTGATCGGCTATGCCGACAACGACCCGCTGGGCGAACTGGTGGTGGCCGCGTGCGAGGCGCAGGACGTGCATCCGGTCTTTCGCACGGTGGTGCAGACCTACCAGATTGCCCGCTCGCTGGTGGAAGCCGGCGCCGGCATGGCCGTCGTCGATCCGTTCACGGCTGCTTCGGCCTTGCCCGAGCGCGTGCAGCGCCGGCCGCTGGCGCCGCCGATTCCCATCCAGCTCTACCTGCTGACGGCCGGCCACGCGCCCCTGTCGCACGGTGCGCGCCTGCTGGCCGATGCCGTCGGCAGCGCCGCGCGCGCCTGCCTGGACCACGCGCAATGAGGGCACCATGAGCGGCCTGACGCCCACCATCGCCACCGAGCACGTGCCCGGCAGCCCGGACTTCCGCCACCTGTCGACGATCGCCGGCATCCGCATCGACCTGCGCTACGCCAGCCGCGACAACTTCGTCGGCCGCGATCTGTACTCGCCGCTGGACTGCGCGTGGCTGCACCGGGAGGCCGCGGCGGCCATCGAAAGCGCCGTCGCCTGGCTCGCCGCGCGCCGGCCCGATCACACGCTGCTGATCCTCGACGCGCTGCGCCCGCACCGCGTGCAGGAGCAGTTGTGGGACGCGCTGGCGGGCACCGAGCTGCGCATGTACCTGGCCGACCCCGTGCGCGGCTCGATCCATTCGTATGGCATGGCGGTGGACGTGACGATCGTCGACGGCGCCGGGCGCGAGCTGGACATGGGCACCGGTTTTGACGACATGAGCGAACGCTCCCACCCTGCGCTGGAGGCGGAACTGCTGGCGCGGGGCGCGCTGACGACCGGCCAGGTCGCCAACCGCCAGCTGCTGCGCGACGCGATGTTCCAGGCCGGCTTCGTCGGCATCAACAGCGAGTGGTGGCATTTCGATTGCGGCGACCGCGCCGTCGTGCGCGCGACGTTTACCCGCGTGCTCTGAAGCCGCTTACGGCTTCACCTGGTCCAGTTCCGGCACGGCCGTGATGGCGGCCAGCGCACAGGCGTGATCGTTGACGGCACCGCCACCGCCGGCCACGCCGATGGCACCCACGGGCTGACCACCCGCCAGCAGGGGCACTCCGCCACCGAGCAGCAAGAGCTCGGGCAGGTTCGCCAGGTTGCGCGCATCCGGATTGGCCTGCGCCCCGCGCGCCAGGTCCAGGGTCGCGGTGCGGGTCGACAGCGCCGTGTAGGCCTTGCGGCGGCTCGCTTCCGTATTGTGCGGCCCGACCCCGTCGGCGCGCTGTAGCGCCACCAGGTTGCCGCCCCGGTCGACGATCGAGACGACGATGCTGCGGCCCTGGCGGGCGCACGCCTCGATGGCGCCGCCGGCCAGCCGGTTCGCCGCCTGCAAGGTCAGGTCAGGGGTTGGCCGCAATTGCGCCGCCGCCGGCAGCGCCGTCAATGCCGCCAGCAGCAGCGCGGTGATCTTGTACATGATGATCCTGGTCCGTTCGATGAGACCTGGAGTGTTGCATGGGGCGGGAACCGGGTGGATGACGGTTTTGTCATGCAGCCATAACGTGCCAGTCGTCAGAGCCGGGCAAACTACATCGCACTGCCCGCGCTGCTCTTCGCCGTCCAGTCGATCAGCGCATCGACGATGCCGCGCCCGATGCCGTTGCCGGCCTTTTCGTGGTTGACGATGGCCACGACGATGCACTCCTCGCCGTCCGCATCCGGCACGTAGCCGGCAATGGCCACCACGCCGCTCAGGGTGCCGGTCTTGATGCGGGCGCGCGAGGCGGCGGGGCTGTCCTTCAGCCGGCGGCGCATGGTGCCGTCCAGGCCGACGATGGGCAGGCTGGCCTGGAATTCCGGCAACCACAGCGAGGTCTGGCCGGCGCGCAGCACGGCCGCCAGCTGGACCGGGCGGGCGCGTTCCTTGCGCGACAGGCCGGAGCCGTTTTCGAACACCATGCCGTCCGTGTCCAGTTTCTGCTCCTTGAACCAGTTGCGGATCACCTGTTCCGCCTTGGCCGCAGTCGTGGCGGGCGCGCCGGTGCCGCCGTTGGCTGCCATCAGCATCGCCAGGCGCTCGCCGGCCGGCAGCGGGCGGCTGCCCAGCAGCGGGTCGGCCTGCAGGCTGCCCAGGCTGAGGAACAGCATGCGCGCGAAGGTGTTGTCCGACGTTTTCAGCGTGTCGCGCACCAGTTCCGGCAGCGCGCGCGATACGTGTTCGGCCAGCAGCGTGGTGCCGTCCGCATCGGCGCCCGCGACCGGCGCGGCCGTGGCCGTGCCTTCGCTGCCCAGCGCCCCTTGGGCGACGGCGCTGGCGGCCAGGCGCGATGTGTGGGCGGCCAGGTCGAAGGTACGCGTGGTGCCGGTGATCGTGCCGCCCAGACGCTGCCAGGTGGCGCGCAGCAGGCGGTCGGCGTAGTCGTCCCGCTCCAGCACATTGATGTTGTGGCCCTTGCGGCAGTTGCGCGGGAAGGTGCCGTGCAACTGCACCGTCAGGCGCGTGCCGTTCTTCACGACGGTCGGCAGCTGCCAGCCCTGGTCCCACTTGGCGCAATCGCCGTCGACCAGGGTCATGCTTGACTTGACGTCGACCCGGTCCAGCTCCGGCAGCATCGAGACCGTCATGCCGCGAGAGTCCGACACCATCTCCACCTGCAGCATGTTCATGTTCAGCAGCAGCGCGTCGGGAATGACGTTGTAGTACGCCTCGGGCGCCTCGTCGAACGGCGGCTGGCCGGCGTCAAGCCGGGCCGGCTGGAACAGCTGGCGGTCCAGCACCACGTCGCCGGCGATCTGGCGGATGCCCAGGGTGCGCAACCGTTCCAGCATATGGGTCAGCGCATCGGCCGTGAAGTCGATGTCGGCGCCGCCGCGCAGGATCAGATCCCCGTGCAGCACGCCGTTGGAGATGGTGCCGCTGCTGCGCATCTCGGTGCGGCCGCGGAAGATCGGGCCCAGTTCTTCCAGGCCGACCAGCGTCGTCACCAGCTTGATGGTGGAGCCGGGATTCATCGCCTTGTCCGCTTCGTTCGACACGAGGATGGTGTCGCCGCGCAGCACGACGGCACCGATGGCGTCTTCGGGAATGCCGCCGGCGGCGGCCAGTTTCGCCACCGGTTCGGGCAGCGCGGCAAGGGAGAAGGTATGGGCGCAGGCCAGCAGCAGCGCGAGGACGGAACGGCGCAGGGTCATGGCGGCTCCTTAACCGAAGAACAGGTAGGCGACGCCGATGGCGGTGAGCACGCCGGCGAGGTCCGCGATCAGGCCGCAGGAGATCGCATAGCGCGTCTTGCGGATGCCGACCGAGCCGAAATACAGGGCGACGATGTAGAAGGTGGTATCGGCCGAGCCCTGGAAGATGCAGGCCAGGCGTCCGACGAAGGAATCGGGCCCGTAAGTCGTCATGGCGTCGATCATCATCGCCTTCGAGCCGCTGCCGGACAGGGGCTTCATCAGCGCCGTCGGCAGGGCCGGTACGAAGTCCGTGCGCAGGCCCAGGCTGGAGAACACCCATTCGAAGCCGCCGACGATGAAGCCGAACACGCCGGCATTGCGGAACACGCTGATGGCCACCAGCATGCCGACCAGGTAGGGAATCACCGTCAGCGACGTCTGGATGCCGCCCTTGGCCCCCTCGATGAAGGCCTCGTAGACGTTCACGCCCTTGCGCAGGGCGCCGATCAGGAAGACGGCGATGACGCTCATCAGGATCAGGTTGCTGACCACCTTCGATACGGTCTCGATCTCGCCCTTCGACAGGAATTGCGTGAAGTACCAGATCAGCGCGACGATGGCCGCCGTCATGCCGCCCAGCCAGGTCAGCACGACCCGGTCGAACAGGTTGATGCGCTGGCGGATCGACACGGCGACGATGCCGGCCAGGGTGGCGACATAGGTCGCGATCATGCAGGGAATGAAGATGTCGGACGGGTCGGCCGCGCCCAGGATGGCGCGTTGCGCCATGATCGCCAGCGGAATGAGCGTCAACCCTGAAGTGTGCAGCACCAGGAACATGATCTGGGCGTTGCTCGCCTCGTCCTTGTTCGGGTTCAGGCTTTGCAGGCTTTCCATCGCCTTCAGGCCGAAGGGCGTGGCGGCATTGTCCAGGCCCAGCAGGTTGGCCGAGAAGTTCATCACCATGTGGCCGGTGGCCGGGTGGTCCTTCGGCACGCCGGGGAAGATGCGCGAGAAGAAGGGCGCGATCACCTTGGCCAGCCAGCCGATGGCGCCGGCCTTCTCGCCGATGTTCATGATGCCCAGCCACAGTGTCATCACGCCGGCCAGCGGCAGGGCGATGTCCATCACGCCCATGCGCGCGGCGTCGAAGGTGCCGTCGATGACTTTCTTGAAGATCTCCGTATCGCCCAGGAAGAGCCATTGGGCAAAGGCGGCCGCGAAGCCGATCAGGAAGAAGCCGGACCAGATGTAATTCAGGGACATGGAAGCGTCAGTAGTAAGCAATAATCCAGGCAAAGTATAGAGGACAGCCCGGCGCACGCGATGAAAGAATGCGCGCCGCATATGCAAAAATCTTATGGGACCGGGGCCACTGCATTATGCTGGCGGCTCACGCCTGAACGAACGCCATGAAGAGATTCCGCCAAATCGCCGCTGCGCTGCTGCTTGCCTCCACTGCCGCTTTCGCCACCGCCGCCGACAAGCCGCCCAAGGTGCTGCACGCGCTGCTGTCCACCGGCGAAACGGGCCTGGACCCGGCCGTCGCCTCCGACCTGGCCAGCCTGTCGCTGCTGGAGAACCTGTTCGACCCGATGCTGCGCTACGACTACCTGGCGCGGCCCGTGAAACTGCAGGCCAATACGCTGGTTTCCATGCCCACGGTGGACGCCGCCGGCACGACGTGGACCTTCCGCCTCAAGCCAGGCATGACGTTCGCGCCCGATCCGGCCTTCGGCGGCGCGCGGCGCGAAGTGACGGCCCAGGATTACGTCTACAGCCTGCAGCGCCTGTACGACCCGGCGCTGAAGTCGCCGTGGCTGTTCCTGTTCGAGGGCAAGCTGGCGGGCGACGCCGCCTGGCGCGAGAACTTCAGCTACGGCACCGCCATTGCCGGCCTGCGCGCCCTGGATAAATACACGCTGCAGATCCGCCTGAACGAGCCCGATCCCAGCCTGCTGTTCTACCTGGCGCTGCCCGCCACCGGCGTCGTGGCGCGCGAGGCGGCCGAGCGCTATGGCAGCCAGCTGGGCAACCACCCCGTCGGCAGCGGGCCGTTCATGATGGGCACGTGGAAGCACAGCGACCGTATCACCCTGCTGGCCAACCCGGATTACCACGCCACGCGAGACGGCAAGCGCCTGCCGCTGGTCGACCGGGTCGACGTCAAGATCATGGAGGAATACCAGTCGCGCGTGCTGGGCTACCTGAACGGCGAATTCGACTACATCGAGCAGGTGCCGGAATCGATGCGCGACCTGGTGCTGGACCCGGCGTCGAGCGCGCCCGTGCTGAAGCCCGAACTGGCGCGGCGCGGCATGGCGCTCGATCCCTTCCCCGTGCTGCAGACCTACTACATGTGGATGAACATGGAGGATCCCGTCATCGGCGGCTACTCTCCGGCCAAGGTGGCGCTGCGCCGCGCCATCGCGCTGGGCTACAACAGCGGCGAAGACGTGGCGCTGCTCAAGAAAGGCCTGGCGCTGCCGGCCCAGTCGCCGCTGCCGCCGAATGTGCTGGGCTACGACCCGGCCTATCGCAGCCCGATCGCCTACGACCTGGCCCTGGCGCGCAAGCTGCTGGACCGCCATGGCTACCGCAAGGGCGCCGACGGCTACCGCACCCTGCCCGACGGGCGGGCCCTGACCTTGCGCATGCACAGCGAGCCGTCGATGGTGGGGCGCCTGCGCGATGAGCTGTGGCGAAAGAACCTGACGGCCCTCGGCCTGCGCGTGCACTTCATCACGGACAAGAAGACGGAGATCATCAAGGCCTCGCGCCTGGGCAAGGTGATGATGTTCGAGACGAACTGGGTGGCCGATTTCCCCGACGGCGACAACTTCTACCAGCTGCTGTACGGCCCCAACGCGGGCCGCGCCAACTACGCGCGCTTCAACCTGCCCGCCTACAACCAGCGCTACGAAAAGGCGCGCCAGCTGGCCGATGGCCCGGAGCGGCAGGCCCTGTACCACGACATGGCCCAGCTGATCCACGCCTACAATCCGTGGGTGCTGCTGACCCACCCGATTTCAGCCGATATCCGGCAACCGTGGCTAAAAAACTACAAGCGCCACCCGGTCGAATTCACAAACTGGCGATATCTGGATATCGACCTGTCCGCCCGCGAGCGCGCCGCTAAAATGACGCCCTGACAATTGGCATGAATGCATTCCATCAGGTTATGGATGCGTCAGCAATTTTCATTAGGTGGCGCCAAAGGCGCCACGCTACCCTGGACCGGCCGGACAAAGAGACCGACAACGGGCAGCGCATCGACGCCGCCGCCGGCAGCCGCATCATCGGCGCATCATTGGGACTCCCGCCACGGTGGAGTCCCCAAACTTTTGGGAGAGAACCGTGAAACTGAACAAGCTGGCGCACCTGGTTGCGCTGATCGGCGTTGCCGGTCCCGCCATCGCACAGGAAGCACAGGCACCGCAGATGCAGCGTGTCGAAATCACCGGCAGCAGCATCAAGCGCATCGCCAAGGAAGGCGCGCTGCCCGTGCAGACCATCACCTTCGACACGATCCGCAAGGCCGGCATCACGGACACGGCGCAGCTGATGCGGCTGATCTCCGCCAACGGCACCGGTGCCGACAATATGACGTCGGGGAACAACGTCTTCGGCGCCGATGCCGACCGCGTCTCCGGTGGCGCCTCGTTCGCGTCGCTGCGCGGCCTGGGCCCGAACGCCACCCTGGTACTGCTGAACGGCCGCCGGCTGGGCAATCACGGCGGCAGCGGCAAGGCCGTCGACCTGAACGCGATCCCGCTGGGCGCCGTCGCCCGCGTCGAGATCCTGAAGGACGGCGCCTCCGCCATCTACGGCACCGATGCCATCGGCGGGGTCGTCAACTTCATCCTGCGCACCGACTACAAGGGCCTGGAAGCTTCCACCACCCTGAACGCCACCGAGGCGGGCGGCGGCATGGAGCGCAGCTACTCGCTGCTGGGTGGCCTGGGCGACCTGCAGACGGACGGCTGGAACGTGATGGCCAGCGTGACGCACGACGTCAACGACAAGCTCGAATCGCGCCAGCGCGGCTTCGCCAATGGCTTCCAGCCCGAACGCGGCCTGTCGCCGGACACCACGGGCACGCCCTACGCGAACATCCTGACCGGCGCCGGCACGGCCTTGGGCACGGGCTTCAAGATGCCGGGCGACCCGACCACCTACCTGCAGGCGGGCCTGCTCAGCCTCCAGGGCAGGTGCGAGAGCGTGCCCGGCATGTCGCAATACCAGACCGACCTGTGGAAGGACGTCACGTCGCCCACGCGCACGCGCTACTCCTGCGCCTACGACTACGGTGGCGACTACGTGATCGGCTTCCCGGTCGAGCGCACCACGGCCGTTTCGCGCGGCACCTTCAAGATCAACGACAACCACCGAGTCTTCGCCGAGTTCCTCGGGTCGCGCACGGAAGCGACGGCCGAACTGACGCCGCTGCAGATTTCGACCAGCCTGGCCAACGGCAATGCCTATCCCGTCAACGGGCCGTACTACCAGGACCTGTCGGCCTATATCCCCAGCTTCGACCGCAGCAAGCCGATCATCTACAAGTGGCGCACCACGCCGTGGGGCAACCGCACGCAGTACAACGAGGCCGAGAGCTACCGGGGCCTGCTGGCGGCCGAAGGCACCGTGGCCGGCAAGTACGACTACAAGGTCGGCCTGTCGCGTTCCATCAGCACGACGCAGACGGACCTGGCGGACGGCTACGGCTACACGGACAAGATCTACGCGGCCTTGGCCAGCGGCATCGTCAATCCGTGGGTGGCGCCGGGCCAGGCCCAGACCCAGCAGGCCATGGACCTGATCGAATCGACCAAGTACCGGGGCGCGTTCCAGCATGGCCGCACGACGATGACGCAGCTGGACGGCTCGATTTCCGGCGAAGTGTTCAACCTGCCCGCCGGCGCCGTGTCGATGGCGGCCGGCTTCGACCTGCGCAAGGAGACCTACTCCTTCGGCCAGGACGTCGATGCGACGAAGATCCTGCTCTCGCCGGGTAACGCCAACCTGGACCAGGCCACCCGCTACGTGCGCGCCGTGTATGCCGAGGCGCTGGTGCCCGTGCTGAAGGACCTGGAAGTGCAGCTGGCGATCCGCCGCGACAACTACAGCCTGATCGGCGCCACCACCAATCCGAAGGTGGCCTTCCGCTACCAGCCGCTGCAAACGCTGCTGTTCCGGGGCTCGGCCGGCAAGGGCTTCCTGGCCCCGAGCTTCAACCAGCTGTACGCGGGCCGCCTGTCGCAGGAACTGCCGAACGGGATCATCGACCAGGAAGGCTGCGCCGCCCATCCGGGCAACCCGGCCTACTGCGCCATCGAGCGGCTGGACTACAACACGGGCGGCAATCCGTCGTTGCGTCCCGAAACGTCGAAACAGGGCACCCTGGGCGTCGTGGCCGAGCCGTTCCGCAATTTCAGCGTGTCGCTGGACTGGTGGGCCATCAATATCAAGGACCGCATCCTGAACCGCACGCCCCAGGTGGTGCTGAACAATTACCAGTACCTGCCGCAGTACATCGTGCGCGCCGCCGATGGCACCATCGATCACGTGGAGGCGGGCTGGATCAACGCGGCCGGCCTGAAGACGCGCGGCGTCGACATCGGCCTGCGCTACGACGGCAAGATCGACGGCTACACCTACGCGGCCGTGCTGGACGGGACCTACCTGGACAGCTTCAAGTTCGCCGAGTTCGAAGGCCAGCCGTACAAGGAGCAGGTCAGCCAGTTCAGCACGCGCGACATCTACCTGCGCTGGAAGCACACGGCCAGCCTGACGGTCGGCAAGGGCAACTGGAGTGCGCTGCTGATGCAGCGCTACGCCTCGGGCTACAACGACCAACTGCCCAACGGCGGCAAGGGCACGCCGCCGGCCGGCTTCGACCCGCGCGTGAAGCACTACACCAAGCACGACGTGTCGCTGACCTATACCGGCTTCCCGCAGACCACCATCACGGTGGGCATCCAGAACCTGTTCGATACCGATCCGCCGTTCACCGCGCACAACGTGGATGAAGTGGTGGGCGCCGGCTGGGACCCGCGCGTGGCCGATCCAAGGGGCCGTGCGCTGTCGTTTAATCTGAAGTACAAGTTCTTCTGATTGACCACCCGGCGTAAAATGGGCCGTCTGCTGGCGGCCGGCGTCATTGCCCGACTTGCCGCCGGCCTGCCGGTGGCCGTCGCTAGCCCACCCTCCGCCTCACCCTCCCCACCGCAACCGCGTAAGCACACCATGCCGCATCCGCCGCTGATCAAACCACCCCGGCTGGCGCCGGGCGACACCGTCGGCCTGATCGCGCCGGCCGGCGTCATCTCGCAGGCCCTCGTCGACAAGTCCGTCGCGCGTGTCGAGGCGCTGGGCTTTCGCGTCAAGCTCGGGTCGCACCTGACGGCCGTGCATGGCAATTACGCCGGGCTATGGGCCCAGCGCATGATCGACTTCAACGCCATGTTCCGCGACCCGGACGTGAAGGCCATCTGGGCCATCCGGGGCGGTTCGGGCGCGCTGCAGCTGCTGCCGCACATCGATTACCAGATGGTGCGCGCCAACCCGAAGATCTTCGTGGGCTACTCCGACATCACGGCCCTGCACCTGGCGCTGCGGCGCCACGCCGGGCTCGTGACCTTCCATGGCCCGCTGGCCATGTCGACGCCGTCGGACTATGCGACGACACACCTGATGAACCTGTTGATGGACCCGCAGGAAGAATATGTGATTCCCATGTCGGCGGAAAACGACCGCCGCGCCTTGCTGGCGCCGCAGTTCACGCGCCGCACCGTGGTGGCAGGCGTGGCCGAAGGACGGCTGACGGGCGGGAACCTGTCGCTGGTGGCGGCGCTGGCCGGCACGCCGTACGCGGCCGATATCCGCGACAGCATCCTGTTCCTGGAAGACGTCAACGAGGAGCCCTACCGGATCGACCGCATGCTGATGCAGCTGAATATGAATCAGCCCTTCGGCCAGGCGGCCGGCGTGATGCTGGGCGTGTTCGAAGGCTGCGGGCCGGCGCCGGGCGAAAGCGCGCTGACGCTGGATGAAACGACGGACCAGCACCTGCGGCCCTTGAAGATCCCGGCCGTGACGGGCTATTCCTTCGGCCATATCCGCGACCAGTTCACCATGCCGATGGGCCTGCGCGCCCGGCTCGATACCGGGGCGCAGACCTTGACGTTGCTGGAGGCCGGCGTCAGCTGACGCCGGCCATGTCGCTCAGCGCACGCCGGCGACGGCCAGTGCCGTCATGTTGACGATGCGGCGCACCGTCGCGCTCGGGCTGAGGATGTGCACCGATTTCGCCGCGCCCAGCAGGATCGGACCGACCGTCACGCCCTTGCCGGCCGCTACCTTCAGGATATTGAAGGTGATGTTGGCCGCGTCCAGCGACGGCATCACCAGCAGATTGGCGCTGCCGGCGTAGCCGCCTTCGGGCTGGTACAGGCGGCGGATGTCCTCGGACAGCGCGGCGTCGCCGTGCAGTTCGCCCAGCACCGGCAGTTCCGGATCGCTCGCGGCCAGCAGGTCGCGCGCTTCGCGCATCTTGCGGGCCGACGGACGCTCGGACGAGCCGAAGATCGAATGCGACAGCAACGCCGCCTTCGGTTCCAGGCCGAACTGGCGCAGCTCGGCCGCCGCCAGGCGCGTGATGGCTGCCAGTTCCTCGGCGTTCGGGCTGTCGTTGACGTAGGTGTCCGTGATGAACAGCGTCAGCTTGTCCAGCACCAGCGCATTCATCGCCGCCAGTACGTTCACGCCCGGCGCCATGCCGATCTCGTTCTTCACGTGCACCAGGTGGCTGTCGTAGCCGTCCTTCATGCCGCAGATCAGCGCATCGACTTCACCGCGTGCCAGCAGGCGGCAGCCCTGCTTCGTCGTGTCGCCGTCGGCGTCGACCAGCGTGTAGTCGACGTCGCGGCGCAGGCGCAGGCCGGCCTTGCGGATGGCCTGTTCCACTTCCTTCGCGTCGCCGATCAGCACCGGCTTGGCCAGGCCCTGGTCGACCACGGTCTGGGCCGCGCGCAGCACGCGCTGGTCGGCGCCTTCCGCATAGGCCACCTTGCCCGGCTTGGCCTTGGCCTGGGTGAACACGGGCTTCATGAAGAAGCCGGTGTGGTAGATCATCTCGGCCAGCTTGTCGCGGTAGGCCGCCATGTCCTCGATCGGACGCGTGGCCACGCCGGAGGCCTGGGCGGCGGCGGCGACGGCAGGGGCGATGGCCGCGATCAGGCGCGGATCGAACGGCTTCGGAATGATGTAGTCCGGGCCGAACGTGAGGTCCTGGCCGGCATAGGCGGCGGCCACGGCGTCATTCGCTTCCGCTTCGGCCAGTTCGGCGATGGCCGTCACGCAGGCCAGCTTCATCTCGTCGGTGATGCGGGTGGCGCCGCAGTCGAGCGCACCACGGAAGATGTAGGGGAAGCACAGCACGTTGTTGACCTGGTTCGGGTAATCCGAACGGCCGGTGGCGATGATGCAGTCCGGCCGGGCGGCGCGCGCTACTTCCGGGCGGATTTCCGGTTCCGGGTTGGCCAGGGCCAGGATCACGGGGCTGCGCGCCATGGTCTTGACCATGGCGGCGGTGAGCACGCCGGCGGTGGAGCAGCCCAGGAACACGTCGGCATCGCGCACGATGTCGGCCAGCGTGCGGGCGCCCGTCTCCTGCGCATAGCGGGCCTTGTTCGCTTCCATGTTCGCTTCGCGGCGGACGTGGATCACGCCCTTCGAGTCGGCGACGAAGATGTTCTCGCGCCGCACTCCCAGGCTGACCATCATGTCCAGGCAGGCAATGGCCGCCGCGCCGGCGCCGGAGGCGGCCAGCTTGACGTCGCCCAGCTCCTTGCCCACCACCTTCAGCGCGTTCAGCAGGGCCGCGCTGGAGATGATGGCGGTGCCGTGCTGGTCGTCGTGGAAGACGGGGATGTTCATCCGCTCGCGCAGCTTCTTCTCGATGTAGAAGCACTCGGGCGCCTTGATGTCTTCCAGGTTGATACCGCCCACGGTGGGTTCGAGCATGGCGATGGCGTCGACCAGCTTGTCCGGATCGAGTTCGTCCAGTTCCAGGTCGAATACGTCGATGCCGGCGAATTTCTTGAACAGGCAGCCCTTGCCCTCCATCACCGGCTTCGAGGCCAGCGGGCCGATATTGCCCAGGCCCAGCACGGCGGTGCCGTTGCTGATAACGGCCACCAGGTTGCCGCGCGACGTGTATTCGGCGGCCATGGCCGGGTCGGCGGCGATTTCCTCGCAGGCGTAGGCCACGCCGGGCGAGTAGGCCAGCGACAGGTCGCGCTGGTTCGACAGCGGCTTGGTCGCCACCACTTCGATCTTGCCGCGCACGGGGCTGCGGTGGTATTCCAGCGCGTCGGCGCGTAATTGGGTATCCCTGCTGTCTTCCTGGCTTTCGATGCTCATCTTGTCTCCTGCTGCGTTTGTCATGAATCGGTTGAGGCGGTGCCTTGGGCGAGTCTGGCGCTGCTCCAGGCCGCAATATCGTACACCAATGTCAATATTTCGTTTCGCCAAGGCCTCGGAACCCCCCCCGACCAGCGGAACGTCGCTGCCCCGCTGGCCCCGGTAGAATTGGCGTCATGACAATACTCAACCGCAATGCCACTGCCTACGTGCTCGGCCATCCATTGCGTTTCGCGCTGCAGTGCCTGGCCGGTTTTCGGGCCAACCAGGGCCTGCTGCTGGCAGGTGCGGTCGCTTACTACTCGCTGCTGTCGATCGTGCCGCTGGTCATGCTGGTGGTGGTGGCGCTGTCGCACATCATCGATCCGAAGGAGCTGCTGGAAACGATCGGGCATTACCTGGAATGGCTGGTGCCGGGGCAGTCCGGCGCCATCGTTGCCGAGGTGGCGCATTTCCTCGACCACCGCGACCTGGTGGGCTGGTTCCTGGGCCTGACGATGCTGTTCTTCAGCTCGCTCGCATTCACCGTGCTGGAGAACGCCATGTGCGTCATCTTCATCCACCGCGTGGCCGTGCGGCGGCGCCATTACGCCATTTCCGCCGTGCTGCCGTACTGCTACATCCTGTGCCTGGGCGTGGGCGCGCTCGTCGTCACGCTGGTGGCGGGCAGCCTGCAGGTGATCGGCGCGGAAAACGTGCGCCTGTTCGGCTATGAATGGTCGCTGCACGGCCTGTCCGGCGCGCTGCTGTACCTGCTGGGCCTGTCCGGCGAAGTGCTGCTGTTGTCGTCGATCTACATGGTCATGCCGGTCGGCCGGCTGTCGTGGCAGCACGCGCTGATCGGCGGCGTCACGGCCACCGTGTTGTGGGAAGTCGCCCGGCACGTGCTGGTGTGGTACTTCTCCACCTTGTCGCAGGTCAACGTCGTGTACGGCTCGATGACGACGGCCATCGTCGTCATGTTCAGCCTGGAGATCGGCGCCACCCTGCTGCTGTTTGGGGCCCAGGTGATTGCCGAGTACGAAAAAGTGGCGCGGGGCGATGTCTCGCCGCCGGCGACGCTGCGCACGCCGGCCTAGTTACGCCGGCGGCAGCGCAATGATGAAGCGGGCTCCGCCCAGTGGCGACGTCTCGATGCGCAGGGCGCCGCCGTGCAGCGACACGGCCTTGCTGGCGATCGACAGGCCCAGGCCGAAGCCGCCCGTGTTGCGGTCGCGGCTGCGGTCGAGCCGGTAGAACGGCTCGAACACCCGTTCCCGTTCTTCTTCCGGAATGCCGGGGCCGTCGTCGTCGACGATGATGGTGACGCCGTCGAGCTTGCGCGCGGCCGACAGTGCCACCCGGCCATTGGCATATTTCTGCGCATTCCTCAGCAGGTTGCCGGTGGCGCGCATCAGCAGGCGGCAGTCGCCGTAGTAGGTGCCCAGGCCGTCGGGCACGGATACGTCCAGCGAGACCGTCGACGGCGGCAGCGTGTTGGCGCAGCTGCGCAGCGCGTCCGTCACATTGAAGGTCTCGTAGCGCAGCGGCTGCTCGCTGTCCAGGCGCGCCATGCCCAGCAGTTCGCTGACCAGCGACTTCAACTCCGTCAGGTCGTCCTGCATGCTGCCGATGCGTTTTTCCAGCACCGTGTCGCCGACCGTGTCGTGCAGCAGTTCCAGCGCGAATTCGAGCCGGGCAATCGGCGTGCGGATTTCATGGGAGACCGAATTCAACAGGCCGCGCTGCGATTCCAGCAGGGTTTCGATGCGGTCGGCCATGTGATTGATGCGCTCGGCCAGCGGGTAGATGCTGTCGTCCGGCTTCATCTGCGCGCGCACCTTCAGCTGGCCGGCGCCGAAGCGGTCCGCCACCTTCATCAGTGCCTGCAGGCCGCGCCAGTGCGAGCGCGACCACACGCCGATGGGCACCAGCAGCGCCAGCGCGACGATGATGTAGCGCACCGCCTCCATCTGCAATGCCACCTTGATATCGATCGGCAGGTTTTGCGCGTGGATGGCTTCCTCGTTGCTGCCGATGTATTTGTCGCCCGTCAGGTCGACGCGGCGGTACAGCGCCTTGCTGCCGATATCGATGACGACCTCGCCCCGTTCAAAGGCCTCGCGCTCGCGGCTGGGCAATTGCGCCCGCGCCGCGCTGAGGGGAATCAGGTCGAAGCGCACGTCCGACACTTCGCGCACCTTGTTCAGCCGGTCGAGCCAGCCATCGGCCGGGGCCTGGTCGACGTACTGCTCCAGCAGGAAAATCTGCGCCGCCGCCTGGTTGCGGGCGATGCTTTCCAGCGGGTCCCCGAACATGCGGTTGATGGCGAAGTACACGATGAAGGCCGCCACGCTGATCGACAGCATCACAAGGGTGAAGAATCGGAAGAACAGGCGGTTCATGTTGCCATTGTATAAGAAACAAGACCTGTAAAACCACGTACACACATTTATGACAAAAGGAGGACAGTTTGGAGCGGATTGCGCTATCACTCCTGTGTACGATGGCAATGCCTGTTTCCGCCGGCGGGATGATGCTGTCCGCGTGTTTCGAATGCTTGCGCGATGGCTTCCGGCATCACGTATTTACTCACTTTAACGATTGAAAAACAGGCCCATGACAAGGGGAGGGATGTGCTCTCCCGGAAAAACTTATGTTCGGTACCTCGTTCTTGCCCTGGCAGGCACGTGCAGCACGGTGTATGCGCAGACGCCCGCCATCAATCCCATGCCGGATGGGAGCCGCGATATGTTTATTGGTTTGGGGGTCCAGGCTGCACCGCGCTATGACGGCGCTGCGGATCGCCGCACGTCCGCCCTGCCGGTACTGCAAGTCCAATGGAGCAATGGCATCTTCGTGTCGGGCATGAGCGCGGGGATGCACCTGTCGGCCTTGCCCACGGTCGAATACGGTCCGCTGCTGGCGCTGGCCCCTGGCCGGGATGCTTCCGGCAACCGCCTGTTCCGGCTGTCCAGCGCCGGCGACAACGGTGCCGGCGACAGCCCGCCCACGACGTGGCTGCCGCCGCTGGAAACGCCCGTGTCGTCGGCACCGCGGGACGAGGCGCCGCCCGAAGTCATCGGGCCCGGCAATAACCGGCTGGACGGCATGCAGCCCATCGCGCGGCGGCTGCTGGCGGGTGGCTTCGCGAACCTCTACCTGGGGCGGCAATGGCGCCTGACGGGCACCGTGCTGTACGGCGCCGGCAACGCACGGCGCGGGCTGCGCAGCCATATCGCCGTCCAGCACGTGGCGCAGGACTTCGCGCCGCACCACAGCATCACGTTGGCCGGCGGCGTGTCGGTCGTCAACGGCGCGTACAGCGCGGCGTATTTCGGCGTCACGGAGTTCGAAGCCGGGCACACGATGAACGCGGCCTACCGGCCCGGCGGCGGCGTGCAGGATGTGCGCGCCAGCCTGCGGTGGAACTGGGCGCTGAGCCCGGCACTGATGTTGAGCACGGGCGTGCAGGCCACCCGGCTGCTGGGTGACGCCCGCCGCAGCCCCCTGGTCGAGCGGGCCACGGGCCTGTCGGCCGGGTCGGCGCTGGCTTACCGGTTCTGACGATGGCGCCCGTTCGTTCCCTGCTGGTGCTGTTGACGCTGTGCGCCGTGGCGCGCAACGGCGCCGCGCAGCCGCAGGAAGCCGGATGGGTCAGCTATCGCGAGGCCTACCGGGCCATGGTGACGTTCGCCAAGTACGGCAAGGCGAAGAATTTCCTGCAGAATCATTACCAGGTGACGCCGAAGGATGCCGGCCAGTCGCTGGACGGGCTGCGGTTGACGTTGACGGGCCGCACCACGCAGCTGAACCTGCCGCTGGACGCTACCGGCCGCACCGTCCTGCCCTTGTTGAAGGCGGCTTACGACGAGAACGCCATGCTGGTGCTCAACCGCAATGCCAGCCTGTTCACCTTCCAGCCGCGGCTGTCGATCGTGGCGCGGGTGGACGGCATCTATGAGGGGCAGGACTTGCGCACGGCCTGCGACCAGGCGCTGCAATACATGCGCTACACGGACACCAGCTACGCCAGCCGCCAATGCAAGGGTGTGCGCTTCGCCTTCATGCCGAAAAGCGACGCGGCCGTACGCATCCGCGACCCGGAACGCGAGGTGACGTTGGTGCCGGAACCGGGCCCGGCCTTCGACGGCGAGGCCAATACCGGCTTTCGCGTGATGACCTACCGCTTTGCCGACTGGGCCGAGCGCATCCACGTCATCAGCCAGAATGCACCCGTGGCGATCGCCCCGGTGATCGAATGACGACGAACGACTACGCCCAGGCCGACGGCGAGAACAGGTAGCCTTCGCCCCAGACCGTCTTGATCTTTTCCGAATCGGAATCGTCGAACTTGCGGCGCAGCTTCGAAATGCTGTTGTCGATGCTGCGGTCCAGGCCGTCGAACTCGATGCCGCGCATCTTCTTCAACAGCGCATCGCGCGACAGCACCGTGCCGGCCGACTCGGCCAGCACCAGCAGCAGCTTGTACTCCGTATTGCTGAGCACGCACGGTTCGCCGCGCCACGTCACCGTGCGGTCGCTCGTGGCGATCGACAGGGCGCCGAAGGTCAGCATATCGCTTGGCTGCTTGCTCTGGGCCCTTCGCAACAGCGCACGCAGGCGCGCCAGCAGCACACGCGGCTGGACCGGCTTGTTGATGAAGTCGTCCGCGCCTTGCTCCAGCAGCGACACTTCATCGTAGGAATCCTCGCGCGCCGTCATGATCAGGATGGGAATCTTGGTCAGGTCGCGCAACTGGCGGCATACCAGCATGCCGTCCAGGCCGGGCAGCATCAGGTCCAGCACGACGATGTCGGGCGGCGCCGCCTTGAAGCGGGCCACAGCCTCGTCGCCGCGGCTGACCACGTCCACGTTGAACTCATAGCCCGCCAGGTACTCCGTGACCAGATCGGCCAGGCGGGCATCGTCTTCCACCAGCATCACTCGATACATAGCAATTCTCCTTCTTGCAACATTTTATAAGAGCGCTGCGCCCCAGCGGAAAATCCTCCCCATATTATGACAATCCGATACATAAACGAGACGATTTCTTGGTACCGCTGAGCTGGCTTTGATGTTGCAGATGGAATTACCTTACAAGGCGCGGGCGATCAGCAGTTTCTGGATATCGCTGGTGCCTTCGTAGATCTGGCACACGCGCACGTCCCGGTAGATGCGCTCGACGGGGAAGTCGGACACGTAGCCGTAGCCGCCGTGCACCTGGATCGCATCCGAGCAGACCCGCTCGGCCATCTCGGAGGCGAACAGCTTGGCCATCGCCGCTTCCTTCAGGCATGGCAGGCCGGCATCCTTCATCGATGCCGCGTGCAGGATCAGCTGGCGCGCCGCCTCGATCTGCGTCGCCATCTCGGACAGCTTGAACTGCACCGACTGGTGGTTGAAGATGGGCTGGCCGAAGGTTTCCCGTTCGCGCGCATAGCTTAGTGCCGCCTCGAAGGCCGCGCGCGCCATGCCGACCGACTGCGAGGCGATGCCGATGCGCCCGCCTTCCAGGCCCGACAGGGCGATCTTGTAGCCCATGCCTTCCTCGCCGATCAGGTTCTCTGCCGGAATGCGGCAGTTCTCGAACAGGATCTGGGCCGTGTCGGAGGAATGCTGGCCCATTTTCTGCTCCAGCCCGGCCACGATATAGCCCGGCGCCGAGGTCGGTACCCAGAAGGCGCTGATGCCCTTCTTGCCGGCTGCCTTGTCCGTCACGGCCATGACGATGGCTACGTCGGCATACTTGCCCGACGTGATGAACTGCTTGACGCCGTTGATCACGTATTCGTCGCCATCGCGCGTGGCCGTCGTGCGCAGGGCCGCCGCATCGCTGCCTGTGTGCGGCTCCGTCAGGCAGAACGCGCCCAGCATGTCGCCCTGGGCAAGCGGGCGCAGCCACTGCTCCTTCTGGCGCTCGTTGGCATACATCATCGCGATGCTGCAGACGGGGCAGTTGTTGACGGAGATGATGGTCGACGTACCGCCATCGCCGGCGGCAATTTCCTCCAGCACCAGCGCCAGCGACACATAATCCAGGCCGGCGCCGCCCAGCTCCTCGGGTACGGCCACGCCAAAGGCGCCCAGCGCCGCCAGCTCCTTCAGCTCCGCCTGGGGAAAGTGATGTTCCTTGTCCCACTTCGCCGCCTGCGGCGCCAGCCGCTCCTGCGCAAAGCTGCGCAAGGCATCGCGGATCATCCGGTGTTCTTCGCTCAATACCATGTCTCTTCCTGTCTCTCTTATTGTTCAGCTTGTGTCAACATCGGGGTCAGGCACGAATGTCGACACGAACTCAGCGGCAGTACTGCCGCGCTCGTGTCGAGTTTGTGCCTGGAGCGGCAAGCGCCTGCATGCGCTTGCCGCTTCGCTGGCGAAGAGCCGTGCTCTTCGAAACCCCAGCTACGCCCCAAGGTTGACACGGGGTCTGCCGTGGTGCGGTGCCTTACCACCCGATCGGCTGGCCGTCGTAGGTGATGTAGGTGGCCTTGTCCGATGCCGGCAAGGTGGCCAGCGTGTTGCGGATGCCGGCGGCGCTTTCTTCCGGTGTGATGTCGGCCGTGGCGCCGCCCATGTCCGTGCGGACCCAGCCCGGGTGGAAGGCGACGCAGGTGACGCCGTTCCCGCCGAAGGTGAGGGCCGTGTCGATCAGCACCGAGTTCAGCGCCGCCTTGCTGGCGCGGTACAGCGAGCCGACCGCGCTGTGGCGCTCGCTGAGCGAACCCATGCGCGAGGACAGCACGGCGAGCTTGCCGCGCCGGGACGCGACCAGGGGCGCGAGCATCGGCAGCAGGCGCATCGCCGCCAGCACATTGGTATGCATCACGTTGTCGAAGTCGGACTGGACGGGGAAGCCGTCATGGCGCGGGCCGTACACGCCCGCGTTCAGGATGGCGACGTCGAGCTGCTCGTCGTCCAGCTTCCAGCCCATGCCGGCCACGGCATCGACATCGTTGACGTCCAGCCGGTGCGGTTCCGCACCCAGCGCGCCCAGCGTTTCGCAATCGGCCTCCTGGCGTGCCGTGGCGATCACGCGCCACCCGGCGGCCCGGTACTGGCGCACCAGTTCCAGGCCGATGCCGCGCGAGGCGCCGATGATGAGTGCGGTCGGCATCTCAGGCCAGCTCGATGCCGACGGCCGTCGCTTCGCCGCCGCCGATGCACAGCGCCGCCACGCCGCGCTTGCCGCCGCGGTCCTTCAGCGCGCCCAGCAGCGTGACGATGATGCGCGCGCCGGAGGCGCCGATCGGGTGGCCCAGCGCGCAGGCGCCGCCGTGCACATTGACCTTGCCGTGCGGGATGTCCAGCTCGTGCATGGCCGCCATCGGCACGGCCGCAAACGCCTCGTTGATTTCGAACAGGTCGACGTCGTTCACCTTCCAGCCGTTCTTTGCCAGCAGCTTCTGGATCGCGCCCACGGGAGCCGTCGTGAATTCGTTCGGCGCCAGCGCATTGGTGGCGTGGCCAACCACGCGGGCGATGATGGTGGCGCCCAGCTTCTGCGCCGTCGATTCGCGCATCATCACCAGGGCGGCGGCGCCGTCGTTGATCGACGAGGACGAAGCGGCCGTGATGGTGCCGTCCTTCTTGAAGGCCGGTTTCAGCGACGGAATCTTGTCCAGCTTGGCCTTGACGGGGCCTTCGTCCTTGTCGATGACGGTGTCGCCGCCGCGGCCGGAAACGGTCACGGGCGCGATTTCCCAGGCGAACTTGCCACCCGTGGCGGCGGCTTGCGCGCGCTTGACGGATTCGATGGCGAAGGCATCCTGCGCCTCGCGCGTGAAGCTGAACTTGGTGGCGCATTCCTCGGCGAAGGTGCCCATCGAGCGGCCCCCGCCGGATTTCTCATCCTTGCTGTAGGCGTCTTCCAGGCCGTCGAGCATCATGTGGTCGAACATCATGCCGTGGCCGATGCGGTAGCCGCCGCGCGCCTTCGGGATCAGGTAGGGCGCGTTGGTCATCGATTCCATGCCGCCGGCAATGACGACGTCGGCGCTGCCGGCCACCAGCTGGTCGTGCGCGAAGATGGCGGCCTGCATGGCCGAGCCGCACATTTTCGACAGGGTGACGGCGCCGGTGGAGGTCGGCAGGCCTGCCTTCAGCAGCGCCTGGCGTGCCGGGGCCTGGCCCTGGCCGGCCATCAGGCAGTTGCCGAAGTAGACGTGCTCGACCAGTTCAGGGGCGATGCCGGCCCGCTCGACGGCCGCCTTGATGGCGACGGCGCCCAGGTCGTTCGCGCTCAGGCTGGAAAAGTCGCCCTGGAAGGCGCCCATCGGGGTCCGTGCGGCGCCGACGATAACGATAGGATCATTCATTTTCAATAGTCTCCGATAAAAGGGGCGCATCGGCCGGGGCCGGCGCCGGGGGTACAGGTAATTGATTGCAGAACCGTATCGATTGCGGATACGGAAAAACGTCTTCGATAAAACCGTCCAGGATGCGTTGTTTGCGCGCCTGCCACCATTCCTGGGTCAGCAGGTCGGCGTGGTGCTTCATGAAAAACTTGCGGATCTTCGCGTTCCCCAGCAGGAATTTGCCGAACTGCTCGGGGAACACGTCGTGCCGGCCGATCGGATACCACGGTTCGGACGCCATCTCGTCCTCTTCGTTGCGGGGCTCGGGAATCTTGCGGAACACGCAGTCCGTGATGTATTCGATCTCGTCGTAGTCGTAGAACACGACGCGCTTGTGCCGGGTGACGCCGAAGTTCTTGTACAGCATGTCGCCAGGGAAGATGTTCGCCGCCACCAGGTCCTTGATGGCGTTGCCGTACTCGACGATGCCGTGTTCCATGTCGAGGTCGTTGCCGGCCGCTTCCGCGTTGGACAGCCACATATTCAGTGGCACCATGCGGCGCTCGATATACAGGTGACGGATGATCAGCTGGTCGCCGTCTTCCTCCAGCAGCGACGGCGCGTGGTGCTTCAGTTCGGCGATCAGCTCCTCGGCGAAGCGGTGGCGCGGGAAGGCCACGTTCGAGTACTCCAGTGTATCGGCCATGCGTCCGACCCGGTCGTGGTGCTTGACCAGCAGGTATTTTTCCTTGATCTGGGCCCGCGTGGTTTCCTTCGGCGCCGGATAGAAGTCCTTGATGACCTTGAACACGTAGGGGAAGGACGGCAACGCGAACACCAGCATGACGAGGCCGCGAATGCCGGGCGCGGACTCGAACAGGTCGGACGAATGCTTCAGGTGCTGCAGGTAATCGCGGTAGAACAGCGTCTTGCCCTGTTTTTGCAGGCCGAGGATGGTGTAGATCTCGCTGCGCGGCTTGCGCGGCAACAGGCTGCGCAGGAACTGCACATAGGCCGACGGCACTTCCATGTCGACCAGGAAGTAGGCGCGCGTAAACGAAAACAGGATGACGATCTGCTCCCGCTCCAGCAGCACCGTGTCGAGCACGAGCTCGCCGTTGCGGTTGTGCAGGATGGGCAGCACGAAGGGCAGCTCCCGGTCGCCGTTGATGGCCTTGCCGACGATATACGCGCCCTTGTTGCGGAAGAACAGGCTCGACAGCACCTGGAACTGGGCGTTGGGCGCCAGCTCGTCGCCAAAGAAATGCTGCAAGCGTTCCTGCAACTGCGCCACGTCCCGCGACAGGTTGGCAAAGCGCGTCTCCAGCTGGAAATTGGTGACGATGCGCTTCAACGTGAACGTCATGCCGTCCACCGCGGGGTAGTACACGCGGTAGGTGGGCGCCAGCTCTTCCGTCTCGATGTATTCCGTCGACACGACAGGGCGCACGAAGATGAATTCGTTATGGAAATAGCTGCGGTGCAGGATATTGCAGCAGACGGAATTGAAGAAGGTCTCGGCCAGCTCCGGACGCTTGTGGCCGGCCAGCATGCCGATGTAATGCAGCTTCAGTTCGCGCCAGACTTCGTCCGTCAGCTCGGCCGGGTCGTACTCGTCTTCCAGCAACTGCACGCATTCCTGCACGCGGTGGTCGTAGAAGCCGATGCGGGCCCGTGCCGCCGCCTGGGCCTCGCTCCACAGGCCCTGCTCGAAATACCGCTTGGCATCCTGGCTGGCCTGGCGGAACAGCCGATAATGCTTGTCGAAACCGTCGCGGATGGTGCCGGCGATATCGAAGGCAATCTGGGACGACAGCAGTTTGGGAAAAGCAGCCTGGCTCATCAGCACTCTCGCGAAGGTGACTGCCGAGTTCGTGTCAACATCGGGGTCAGGCACGTTTCTCGACACGAACCCAGCTGCAACAAGGCCGAGCTCGTGTCGACATTTGTGCCTGACCCCGATGTTGACACAGGCTCGACCGTAGAAAACCCCAGCTTACTTGGTTTCGGCGAACAGCTCGCGGCCGATCAGCATGCGGCGGATTTCGCTGGTGCCGGCGCCGATTTCGTACAGCTTGGCGTCGCGCCACAGGCGGCCGACGGGGTATTCGTTGATATAGCCATTGCCGCCCAGGGCCTGGATCGCTTCGCCCGCCATCCACGTGGCCTTTTCGGCGCTGTACAGGATCGCGCCGGCGGCATCCTTGCGCAGCGCGCGCACCTGTTCCGGCGACGTGGCGCGGTCGCAGGCCTGGCCGACGGCGTAGACGTAGGCCTTGCAGGCCATCATGGTCGAGTACATATCGGCCAGTTTCCCCTGCATCAGCTGGAATTCGCCGATCGGCTGGCCGAACTGCTTGCGGTCGTGCACGTAAGGCACGACGACGTCCATGCACGCCTGCATGATGCCCAGTGGACCGCCGGACAGCACGGTACGCTCGAAGTCCAGGCCGGACATCAGCACGTTGACGCCCTTGCCTTCGCCGCCCAGCACGTTCTCCACCGGCACTTCGCAATCCTGGAATACCAGTTCGCCCGTGTGCGAGCCGCGCATGCCCAGCTTGTCGAGCTTCTGCGCGATCGAGAAGCCCTTGAAGCCTTTTTCGATCAGGAAGGCCGTCATGCCGCGGGGACCCGCTTCCAGGTCGCTCTTGGCATACACCACCAGCGTATCGGCATCCGGGCCGTTGGTGATCCACATCTTCGTGCCGTTCAGCACCCAGCGGTCGCCCTTGAAGTCGGCGCGCAGCTTCATGCTGACCACGTCCGACCCCGCGTTCGGCTCGGACATCGCCAGCGCGCCGATATGTTCGCCCGAGATCAGCTTCGGCAGGTACTTGCGCTTCTGCTCTTCCGTGCCGTTGCGCTTGATCTGGTTGACGCACAGGTTCGAGTGGGCACCGTAGGACAGGCCGACCGACGCGGACGCGCGCGAAATCTCTTCCATCGCCACGATGTGGGCCAGGTAGCCCATATTGGCGCCGCCGTATTCCTCGCTGACGGTGATGCCGAGCAGGCCCAGCTCGCCCATCTTGCGCCACAAGTCCATCGGGAACTGGTCGCTGCGGTCGATCTCGGCCGCGCGCGGCGCGATTTCCGCGCTGGCAAATTGCTGCACGGCTTCGCGCAGGGCGGCGATGTCCTCGCCGTGGTCAAAAGTCAGGCCTGGGAGATGGAGCATGTCTTCCTCGTCTTCGATGGATTGTTATAGAGCGCTGATTTTACGCCGATGTGACGTTTACGTAAACGTAACTCACATCGGGCAAGTCACATCGCCTACTTCGCCGGCGTCGCCTGCCGCTCGGCCAGCAGCCGCCGGCACTCGTCCTCGTGCGCGGTGATTTCCGACAGCGACATCTCGATATCCTCGCGTTGCTGTTCCAGCGTCTCGCGGTGCTGCGCCAGCACGGTGAGGAAACGGTGCATCTGCGCTTCCGTGTCCTTGGGCGACTCGTACATGTCGACCAGGCTCTTGATTTCGGACAGCGACAAGCCGAGGCGCTTGCCGCGCAGGGTCAGCTTCAGGCGGGTACGGTCGCGCGGCAGGTAGACACGGTTGCGGCCGCCTGCCCCCTCGCGTGACGGGCTGAGCAGGCCCTGGTCTTCGTAGAAACGGATGGCCCGGGGCGTGATGTCGAACTCGCGTGCGAGCTCGGTGATGGTATAGGTCGGCATGGCTTACAATGGAATCAGGTTTCCGTTTACGTAACGTCAACTCCATTGTAGCCCACGCGCGCCAGGAAAGAATGCCGATGAATGCCCTCGAATCCCAATTGCAGTATCCGCTGGCCGAGCAGGTGCCGGAACCGGGCGCGGCGCTGGACGTGGCGCCCGGCGTGCGCTGGCTGCGCCTGCCGCTGCCGTTCGCGCTGGATCACATTAACCTGTGGCTGCTGGACGATGCCCACGGCTACACCATCGTCGACGCGGGCGCGGCGACGGACGCTTCCCGTGCCGCCTGGGAAACGGTGATGACGGAGCAGTTCCACGGCAAACCCCTGCGGCGCGTGCTGGTCACGCACTGCCACCCGGATCACGTGGGCCTGGCGGACTGGCTGTGCCAGCGCTGGCAGGCACCGCTGGCGATGACGACGGGCGAGTTCGCCTTTGCGCGGATGATGGCCGCCGCGCTGCCCGGCGTGGACGGCACGGCGGCACTGCCGCATTTCCAGCGCCACGGCCTGAACGATCCGGACATGCTGGAAAAGATGCAAAGCCGGAAGAATTACTATCCCTCGCTGGTGCCGTCCGTGCCCCATGCCTACGAGCGGCTGCAGGACGGCCAGCTGGTCGCCATCGGTGGGCACGACTGGCGCGTCATCACCGGCTTCGGTCATTCGCCCGAGCATGCGTCGCTGTACTGCGCCAGCCTGAACGTGCTGATCGCCGGCGACATGGTGCTGCCGCGGATATCGACCAATGTCTCCGTGTTCGCGATCGAGCCGGAAGGCAATCCGTTGCAGCAGTATCTCGACTCCTTGAATAAATTTCATGGCCTGCCCGAGGACGTCCTCGTGCTGCCCTCGCACGGCCGCCCGTTCCGGGGCCTGCACACGCGCATCGGCCAGTTGCAGGCGCACCATGCGGCGCGGCTGGAAGAGGTGGTCGACGCCTGCCGTACGCCCCGTACGGCGGCCGACATCGTGCCCATCATGTTCCGCCGCCCGCTGGATGCCCACCAGCTCAGTTTCGCCCTGGGCGAGGCCCTGGCCCACCTGCACAAGCTGTGGCGTGACGGTATCGTGCGACGTGAAAGTAACCCTGACGGCATGATACGTTTTCGTACCGCTCCTTAACCTATTAGCGGTTCCCTTGCCTGACTGTCGTTCCGAGGCCGGCCTCTAGGGGTTTTGTAACCGCCCCGGTTTCACATCGTCTATACTATTTCCACCATGCAACGGTCGTGTCCGTTGTGCCAATGAAACAGGATGTGCCGAAAAGGGTTTATTTCAGCTTGCAAGTGACGTTCCGGCTGGTGGTTGTGAGTAATTGGAGGTTAAAATGTTAATTCTTGAACCTGCCGATTTATAACAATTGGTCTGACTACACTTGAGACTGACTTTCATGTCGTGACCTGAAATAGTGCAACTATGAATTCTTCGAATGAACGCGAAAGCTTCAGCCAGCGGCTGCAGCAGGCCCTGAAAAACGCCCACTACTCTCCTGACAGCCCGACCCGGCTGGCACGGGAATTCAACATCCGGTTCGATGGCCGGCCCATCACGGTCCACGCGGCGCGAAAATGGCTGGTCGGCGAAGCCATTCCCACGCAGGAAAAGCTGCGCATGATCGCCCAGTGGCTGGGCGTGCCTGCGGAGTGGCTGCGTTTCGGTGGTCCCGAAGCGGCGGCACCGAGCGCCGAAGGCGCCAACGGCCTGTCCCGTTTCGAATCGGCCGATGTCAAGCTGATTGCCGACCTGCAAAGGCTGGACGAGCATCACCGGCAGATTGCGCGGGAATTCATTCGGATGCTGGTGCGGGTGAATTACCAGAAATAATGCCGGTCGTGGCTGCAGGCGCAATGCCTGGGCCTCGACCCTGACTATAGTCGCGGCCTGCCCCGCTGCTGGCGGCGCTGCTCAGCGCGTCATGCGCACCGGCCGTATCGCCCGGGTAAAGAACAGGATGTCCCAGTTCTGGCCCAGCCGTCCCGGGATCGTCGCGATGCCCTGACCGTAGTCGAAGCTGTGCTGTGGCAAGGTCACCGGTGCGGCGGCCGTCATGCCCAGCAGTGGCGAGGCGTATTGGCTCAGTTGCCATTCCAGCGAATCGGGTACCGGCGCCGGCAGGGGCAGGGGCTGCATGGTGTTGAAGTCGACGATCGCGCCTTCGGCGGCGGTGAACTGCACCACCTTGTACGCCGGACCCCAATGCCGGTGCATGACTTCGCCGGCCTGCAACTGGTCCGCGGCACGCTGGAAGCCCCGCGCCACGTGGATGGTGTGGGCCCACACCACGACTTTCTTGCCTGGAAACATGCGCTCGGCCAGCCAGATGGCATTCGCGCCCATGGCATTGTCGCGCTGATAGTTGCTGCCGCCACTCCAGTAGGTGGCAGCCTGGGCCTCGATACTGCCCACGACGCGGCACCACCAGCCGTCACCCTCCAGCACGCCATCCTTTGCACCGCACAGCGCCCCTTGTAACGCGGCCCCATGGCGGCGGAAGGCCGCTTGGGCGGCGGCGTCGGGCGGGGTGCGCTGCTGGGCAAACAAAGGCGCGGCGCTTGCCGCATAGGCCTGCCATGCCTTGCCGCGCGACAGTGCCGGCGCCCGCTGGCGCAGGTAGGCTTGCAAGCGCGGCAGCAGTTCCTTGTTGCTGAGTTCGCCGGTATGCTGGCTGTCGATGCCCGCCACCAGCATCGGTGTGCCGGCTGCGCGCTGGCGGTCCAGGTATTGCAGCATGCTGCGGCCTTCGGCACTTTTCGCATACATGAAGAACACATTGCCGGGTGCCATATCGTCGTAGCGTTCCCCGCCTCGGGCCCGGACGGACAGCCGGCCCATCTCATAGAAGCCGCTTTCCAGCAGCAAGACCTCGAAGCCCATTTTTTCATGCAAGTAGCGCAGCAGCCGCGTCTTCAGCAGGAACTCCTCGCTGCCGCCATGGGTTTGCTCGGCGAGCGCCACGACCCGTGCCTGGCCGATGGCCTCGGCGAACGGTCGCAAGTCGTCGTCGTCGCCGTGACCGGGCTGCACGCTGGCCACCGGCCATGGTTGCACCGGCAATGACCCCGCACAGGCTGGCAGGCAGGCAAAAAGCAGCACTGCCGCCAAGTTTTCAATACCGAATCGCATACCAGTCTCCTTAGTTTTAAAACCAAATTAATACCAGTTAAGAGTAGCATGCAATGTGGCGGACGTCGTTGTCCCGCCCGCGAATGAGGCGGAAATAAGCGGAAATAAGGCAGAAATAAGGCGGAAATAAGGCGGAGCTAAGGAAGCGTCCGGCGGGCCGTGCGGCCCATCAGCCGTTCAGGCCGTTCCAGCGGGGTGCCGCATGGGAGTCGATGCCGAGCAGGTCGATCACGCGCGCGACCGTATGGTCGACGATATCGTCGATGGTCTTGGGCTGGTGGTAAAAGCTGGGCAGGGGCGGGAAGATGATGCCGCCCATTTCCGTCACGGCCGTCATATTGCGCAGGTGCGCCAGGTTGAACGGCGTTTCGCGCACCATCAGGATCAGGCGGCGGCGTTCCTTCAACATCACGTCGGCGGCGCGGGCAATCAGGTTGTCCGACAGGCCGTGCGCGACGGCGGCCAGCGTTTTCATCGAGCAAGGCGCGATGACCATGGCATCGGCTTGGTAGGAGCCGCTGGCGATGGTGGCGCCCACGTTGTGGGCCTTGTGCACCACGTCGGCCAGCGCTTCGACATCGCGGCGCGCCATGCCCGTTTCTTCATGCAAGGTCAACACGGCGGCATCGGACACCACCAGGTGGGTTTCGATGCCCGCAGGCAGTTGCGAGCCCCGCAGGGCCCGCAAGGTTTGCAGCAGCCGCACGCCATACACGGCGCCAGTGGCGCCCGTGATGGCGATGACGAACCGCCGCGGCCGGTCAGCCATTGTTTTGCAGCAGCGCCTTCAGTTCACCCGATTCGTACATCTCGCTCATGATGTCGGAGCCGCCGACGAATTCGCCGCGCACATACAGTTGCGGGATGGTCGGCCAGTTCGAGTATTCCTTGATGCCCTGACGCACTTCCGGATCGTCCAGCACATTCACGGTGGCGATATTCTCGACGCCGCAGGCCTTCAGGATCTGGATCGCCCGGCCGGAAAAGCCGCACTGCGGGAACTGGGCGGTGCCCTTCATGAACAGCACCACCGGGGCGGTCGTCACGGTTTCCTTGATCCAGTTTTGTACATCGCTCATAGCTGCCTCGAAAAGATAAATTGGAATAGTCGCATTTTACAGGGAATCGCCAGGCCGCTGCTGGCCTGGCCTTCCTGCGGTTTCAGCCCCGCAACTTCGCAAACGCAGCCGCCATCGAACCGCCCACGGCCGGTTCGCGCGCCTGCGATTTCTGCTGCTGGCCCATGGCGCGGCGGTCGTTGCGGTCACCGCGCTGTTCCGGCTTCGTGCCCGGGGCCGGCGCGCTGTCGGACAGGCGCATCGTCAGCGCGATGCGCTTGCGCTTCTCGTCCACTTCCAGCACCTTCACCTTGACCACCTGGCCTGCCTTCACCACCGTGTGCGGGTCTTTCACGAAGCTGGTCGACAGGGCCGAGATGTGCACCAGGCCGTCCTGGTGGACGCCGATGTCCACAAAGGCGCCGAAGGCGGCCACGTTGGTGACGACGCCTTCCAGGATCATGTCCGGACGCAGGTCGCGGATTTCCTCCACGCCTTCCTTGAACGTGGCCGTCGTGAATTCCGGACGGGGGTCGCGGCCCGGCTTTTCCAGTTCCTTCAGGATGTCCGTCACCGTCGGCACGCCGAACTTGTCGTCCGCGTACTTGGCCGGGTTCAGGCCCTTCAGCACCGAGGCGGCGCCGATGACGCCCTTGATGTCCTTCTTGATGTCGGCCAGGATCTTTTCCACCAGCGGATACGATTCCGGGTGCACGGCCGACGCGTCCAGCGGATTGTCGCCGTTCATCACGCGCAGGAAGCCGGCGGCCTGCTCGAAGGTCTTGTCGCCCAGGCGCGGCACGGCTTTCAGGGCGGCGCGCGAAGTGAATGCTCCCTTCATGTCGCGGTAGGTGACGATGCTTTGCGCCACGGCGGCAGACAGCCCGGACACGCGCGCCAGCAGCGGGGCCGACGCCGTATTGACGTCCACGCCGACGGCATTGACGCAATCCTCGACGACGGCGTCCAGGGTGCGCGCCAGTTGCGACTGGCTGACGTCGTGCTGGTATTGGCCCACGCCGATTGATTTCGGGTCGATCTTGACCAGCTCGGCCAGCGGGTCCTGCAGGCGGCGGGCGATCGACACGGCGCCGCGGATCGACACGTCCATGTCCGGCAGCTCGCGCGACGCGAATTCCGACGCGGAATACACCGACGCGCCCGCTTCGGAGACGACGATCTTCGTCAGCTTCAGTTCCGGGCGCTGCTTGATCAGGTCCTGGGCCAATTTATCCGTTTCGCGCGAAGCGGTGCCGTTGCCGATGGAAATCAGGGACACATTGTGCTTGGCGGCCAGCTGGCCCAGCGTGTGCAAGGTGCCTTCCCAGTCGTTGCGCGGCTGGTGTGGATAAACGGTGGCGGTATCCACAACCTTGCCGGTGGCATCGACCACGGCCACCTTGACGCCCGTGCGCAGGCCCGGGTCCAGGCCCATCGTTGCCTTTGGACCGGCCGGCGCGGCCAGCAGCAGGGCTTTCAGGTTGGTGGCGAAGACACTGATGGCGTCCAGCTCCGCCTTTTCCCGCAGCGCACCCATGAGTTCGCTTTCCAGGTGCATGAAGCTTTTCACGCGCCACGTCCAGCGCACCGTGTCGGTCAGCCATTTGTCGGCCGGGCGGCCGCCGGCCTTGATGCCGAAACGGGCCGCGATGCGGCTTTCGCAAGGGTTGTGCGGCGCATCCCACTTCGGTTTTTCCGCTTCCGTGTCCAGGCGCAAAGTCACGTCGAGGATGCCTTCGCGGCGTCCGCGCAACAGGGCCAGGGCGCGGTGCGACGGCACGGCGGCCAGCGGCTCCGAATAATCGAAGTAGTCGGCGAATTTCTCGCCTTCGTCCTGCTTGCCTTCCACCACTTTCGATTCCACCACGCCATGGTCCTGCACGTATTCGCGCAGCGATTGCAGCAGGTTGGCATCCTCGGCGAAGCGCTCCATCAGGATCTGGCGCGCACCGTCGAGGGCGGCCTTGGTGTCGGCCACGCCGGCGTTGTTGCCGTCCGGCGTAGTAAACGCTTCGCGCAGGTAGTTGCCCGCTTCCGTCTCCGGGTTCAGGGTCGGGTCGGCCAGCAGGCTCTCGGCCAGCGGCGCCAGGCCCGCCTCGATGGCGATCTGCGCCTTCGTGCGGCGCTTCTGTTTATACGGCAGATACAGGTCTTCCAGCCGGGTCTTGTCTTCGGCGTGCATGACGGCGTCCAGCAACTCCGGCGTCATCTTGTTCTGTTCGGTGATCGAGGCGACGATGGCGGCGCGGCGGTCTTCCAGCTCGCGCAGGTAGCGCAGGCGCTCTTCCAGCAGGCGCAGCTGGATATCGTCCAGCCCGCCGGTGGCTTCCTTGCGGTAGCGGGCGATGAAGGGCACGGTGGCGCCTTCGTCCAGCAGGGCGACGGCGGCGGCCACCTGGGCCGGTTTGGCGGCCAGTTCGACGGCCAGGCGTTGTTCGATTGAGGGCAGCATTGATGGTTTTCCAGGCAGACAAGCCCGGAATCATACGCCGTCCGTGTGGTGGCGCCAGTCTTGACACCCACAAAGAGCTGTGCCACGACGCACTAAGTTAGAACTTTCACAAACACAAAAACCCTGTTGGCGGATAATATTGCATGTTGCTGTTTTTGAACCGTCTCAATACGACAATGCGCCCAATGGATTTGACCCGCGACGAAACCCGCGAAGTTCCTGCTGCTCCCGCCACTGCCCCGGCCAACCCGCCGGCAACCCAGTTGCCGTACGCTGTTGCCACGTGGCTCCAGCGCGTGGATGCAGCCGCGCACCCGAAAGCCCGGCTGGTGCCGGCCGACCCCGACCCGAAACAGACCAGTTACCGGCTGATCTACGTGCTCGCGCCCACTTCCGGTGGCCGCCACGTGGCCCTGTGCCTGTACAAGGCGCGATTGCGGCCGAACGGTGACGTGGCCGCCGCCAGCCCCGTCAACGAGGTGTTTTCGCTGCTGTCGGCGCCGCCCGCCTTCCTGGAGCCGGGCGACGAAGACCTGATCCGGTTCTTCGTTGCCATGCGCACGGGCCCGAATTCGCAGACGGGCACGGCCACGGAGCCGCGCGGCAAGATCGGCGCGGCCCTGCTGCAGATGCTGTCCGAGCAGGATAAATTGCTGTGGGCCAATTCGTGGGCGGACGTGGGCAACGGCCTGGTCTACCCGATGAAGGCCGGCCCCCAGCGCACCGCCAACCTGGCATGGCGCGAGGAGGGCAAGGGTTTGCGGCTGGGCTGGAAGGTCGAGGCGCCCGAAGGCGCCCGCCATGCCGGGGCGGACCAGATCGACTACATGCTCCCGACGGAACCGCCGTGGTATATCGACAACCTGTCCTGCGGCGTGCTGCACCTGAACCAGGGCGGTGCCGAGATTCCGCTGGCGGACCTGCAGGCGCTGGTGGCGCAGGCGCCGCTTTTGATGCCGAACGACAAGATGCGCGTGTCGCAACTGCTGCTGGCCCATGGCCTGCAGCAACTGATGCCGCTGCCGCAGCCGCTGCCGCAACGCCTGCGTGACGACGTCAAGCCGCGCCCCATCCTCGTGCTCGATTCGGCCCAGCTGGCCGAAGGCACGGCGCAGCGGTGGAACGACTACGCCGTACTGTCGTATGACTACGACGGCGAACGGGTGTCATTCGATCCATCGCAGCGCGTGGTGCGCCAGCGCGGGGAGGTAACGGAAATCATCCAGCGCGACGAGGCCGCCGAGACCGCCGCGCTGGACACCTTGACCCACCTGGGCTTCCGCAAGCCCACCGCCTTGCCGCTGTCGAGCGTCCGGGGTGGCTTGCTGCTGGCCAACCAGGCCGACTGGATTCGCTTCGCCGAGTCCGGCATCGAGCAGCTGAAGGCGGAAGGCTGGCAGGTGGAGAAGACCACCAAGTACCGCTATGAAATGACCGGCGTGGACGACTGGTACGCCGAAGTGGAGGAAGAGGGCCCGGACACGGGCAATGCGTGGTTCGAGCTGGAGCTCGGCATTACCGTCGAGCAGGAACGGGTGCCGCTGCTGCCGGTGCTGGTGCAGATGATCCGCAATATGCCGCACGATTTCGGCCCGAAGGCGCTGGCCATGCACGGCGAAACGGACCAGATGCTGGCGACCTTGCCGAACGGCAAGCGCGTCGCCCTGCCATGGCAGCGCATCAAGCCCATCCTGACGACCTTGGGCGAGCTGTATTTCAACGACAAGATCCGCCATTCCGTGCGGATGGCAACCCTGGACGCGGCCCGGCTGGACGAGCTGGCCAAGAGCGGCGAATTCGTGTGGACGGGCGGCGAAGAGCTGCGCGAGATGGGGCGCCGCCTGAACCAGTTCTCGTCCGTCAAGCGCGTGCCGACCCCGGCCGGCCTGCAAGCGACCTTGCGCGATTACCAGACGGACGGCCTGTCGTGGATGCAGTTCCTGCGCGAATACGGCCTGGCCGGCATCCTGGCCGATGACATGGGTCTGGGCAAGACGGTACAGACCCTGGCGCACATCCTGGTGGAGAAGGAATCGGGCCGGATGACGCATCCGACCCTGGTCATCGCGCCGACTAGCCTGATGGGCAACTGGCAGGACGAGGCGGCCCGCTTTGCGCCCAGCCTGAAGGTATTGCTGCTGCAAGGCAAGGACCGCGCCGAGCAGTTCGACAAGATCGGCCAGGCCGACCTGGTGCTGACGACCTATGCGCTGCTGCCGCGCGACGAGGAAAAGCTGCGCGAGCACGATTTCCACATGGTCATCCTGGACGAATCGCACTACATCAAGAACACCCGCTCGAAGGCCGCCCAGAGTGCCGGCCTGTTGCGTGCCAAGCACCGGCTGTGCCTGTCCGGCACGCCGCTGGAAAACCACCTGGGCGAGTTGTGGTCGCAGTTCCACTTCCTGCTGCCGGGCCTGTTGGGCGACGAGAAATCGTTCAATTCCCAGTTCCGCCACCCCATCGAGCGGCAGGACGACCCGCTGCGCCGCACCTTGCTGAACCGGCGCATCAAACCGTTCCTGCTGCGCCGGACCAAGGACAGCGTGGCCAAGGAGCTGCCGCCGAAGACGGAAATGGTGCGCAAGGTGGAACTGACGGGTGGCCAGCGCGACCTGTACGAAACCGTGCGCCTGGCGATGGACCAGAAGGTACGCGAGGAAATCGACCGCAAGGGCGTGGCGCGCAGCCAGATCGTCATCCTGGAGGCACTGCTGAAGCTGCGCCAGGTATGCTGCGATCCCCGCCTGGTGAAAACCTTGTCGACGCGCAAGCAGCAGGCGGCCGGCTCGGCCAAGCTGGCCGACCTGATGCAGATGCTGGAAGACCTGCTGGAAGAAGACCGCAAGATCCTCGTGTTCTCCCAGTTCACGTCGATGCTGGAACTGATCGAGGAAGAGCTGGAGGCGCGCGACATCCCGTATGCGCTGCTGACGGGCGAAACGCGCGACCGTGGCGCCCAGGTGGCTGCCTTCCAGCAGGGCGCCGTGCCCGTGTTCCTGATCAGCCTGAAGGCGGGCGGCGTCGGCCTGAACCTGACGGCGGCCGATACCGTCATCCACTACGACCCGTGGTGGAACCCGGCGGCGGAAAACCAGGCCACCGACCGGGCCTGGCGCATCGGCCAGGACAAACCCGTGTTCGTCTACAAGCTGATCGCCAAGGGCACCCTGGAAGAAAAAATCCAGTTGCTGCAACAGAAAAAGGCCGACCTGGCCCAGTCCGTGCTGGCCGAAGGCGAGTCGCAGAAGATGGCCCTGACGCAGGAAGACCTGCAGCAGATCTTCGCGCCGCTGGCGGACTGACGGCATGGACCCCGCCGACCTTCGCCTGCTGCTGGACACGAGCAGCGACATCCACTGGATGGCCGATTGCGCAACGGGCCGGCTGCTGTACGTCAGCCCGGCCGCAGGGCGCCTGCTGGGCTGGGACGCGGATCGGATCGACGTCCACGCCGCGCCATTGCTGGCCGATCTGCCGGCCCGGCTGGCGGCATTCACGGCGGGCAATGAAGCGGGACGCACGGTACGACATGAAATCGAGCTGGACGGTCGCGACGGTGTGTTGCCGGTCGAGATCGAATCGACCTTGGTCGAGGGGGAGGGTGGCTTGCGCCTGGTCGGCGTAGTGCGCGATATCTCGGCCCGGCGCGATGCCGGCTTGCAGCAGAAGCGGTTCGCGTCGATGGTGTCGCATGAATTCCGCACGCCCCTGGCCACCATCGACGGCGCCATCCAGCGCCTGGAAATGACACATCAGGATGCCGACGAGGCCACCAAAAAACGCTATCGCAAGATCGCCATGGCGGTTGACCGACTCTTGGCCATGCTGGACGAGTACCTGTCACCGGACCGGCTTGCCAGCATCGGTCGGGAGCGACAGGACAACACCGTCGATCCCGCGGCGCTGCTGGAGGAGGTGGCGAGCAAGGCCCGCGAGCGTGGCGCGGCCGTGACCGTGCGCGCCCCGGACCTGCCGGCCAGATTGCGCTGCGACCCGCCTGGCATGCGGCTGTGCCTGGAAGTATTGCTCGATAATGCCATCAAATACGGCCCGCCCCGTTCCGCCATCGAGATTGTTGCCTGCAAGGCAAGCTCAGGCGGGATAGAATTCATTGTGACGGATGAGGGCGCGGCCATTCCGGATAGCGAACTTGGCCGCATTTTCGACAAAGGGTTCCGGGGCAGCGCGGCAGCCGGCGTGCCAGGTTCAGGCCTGGGCCTGTACATGGCCAGAGCCATCGTGGACGTGCACGGTGGGACGCTAACAGTCAGTAATTTGCTTGAAAGCGGCAAGAACTTCCGGATTTGGCTGCCAATCGCCGTATAAACTTGCAACCGTAGCGTTACTCCCGTGATAATCCTTTACGTAATGGAATAACTGTAAGAATGGCGCATCGATGACGCAACTACTGATCGTGGAAGACAACCTGGAATACGCCGAAGAGATGGCGGATTTCCTGATGGAGCTTGGGCACGAGGTCAGCATTACCAATAATGCAGGCGAGATGTGGTCCGCCTTGAGCCAGGGCAATGTCGGTGTCGTCGTGCTGGACCTGGGCTTGCCGGACGAGGACGGCATCAACGTCATTCCCCGCATGCGCCAGCTGTATCCGCAGATCGGCCTGATCGTGCTGACGGGCCGGGTCAATTTCGACAGCCGCATCATGGGCCTGCGCCTGGGCGCCGACCATTACCTGACGAAACCGATCAAGTTCCCCGAACTGGCCGCCCACCTGGAAGCGCTGGATCGCCGCGTGGGGCCGCAGGAAAGCATCCCCGTGCCCAGTAAGTGGACCTTGCGCCTGTCCGCCCGCCAGCTGGAGCTGCAGGGCCAGGCCATCACGTTGACGGAAAAAGAGTGCAACTTCCTGCACCTGCTGACGATCAACACCCGGCCCGTGCCGCGCCAGGTCATCGTGGCCGGCATCGGCGGCGACGACCCGGATGCGGGCCGCCGCGTCGACATGCTGGTCTACCGCCTGCGCAAGAAGGCCCGGTCCGGGCTGGGCCAGGACCTGCCGCTGCGCAGCGCGTATGGCGAGGGCTACAGCCTGTCGGCCAGTTTCAACCTTTCCTGACGCTTACTTCGCCGCGTCTTCGATCAGCCGTGCCACTTCCGCCGGGTGCGACGTCATCACGACGTGCGACGCACCGGCCACGGCCACGGTTTTCTTCGACTGGGCCCGCTCGGCCATGAACTTCAGCGCGGCGGCGGGAATATTCTTGTCGGCCGTGCCGTAGATGAAGTACGAGGGCACGGTCTTCCATGCCGGTGCGCCGGACGCTTCCTTCAATGCCGCTTCCGCGATGGGGCGCTGGCCGGCCGCCATCAGACGCGCCTTGGCTTTTGGGACGTCCGCGGCGAATTGGTCATGGAACTTGGCCTGGTCGATATACAGGTCCTTGCCGCCGTCCGGCAGGGTCACGGGTGCCGCCAGCGCGCCGCCCAGCGTGCCGCCCGGATAGCGGCCCGACAATTCCAGCGCATTTTCGCCGGCTTCGGGCGCAAAAGCCGCCACATACACGAGGCCTTTGACATTGGCGTTGCCCTGCGCGGCCGTGGTGATCACGGCGCCGCCGTAGGAGTGGCCGACCAGCACGACGGGACCGTCGATGCCCTTGATGACACCGGATACCGAATCGGCATCGCCCTTGACGCTGCGCAGCGGGTTGGCGGCGGCCACGACCTTGTAGCCGTCGGCCTGCAGCTTGGCGGTGACGCCATCCCAGCTGGACGAGTCGGCGAAGGCGCCGTGCACGAGGACGACGGTGGGCTTGGCGGACGGGGCAGCGGTGGCGGCAATCGATGGCGTGGCGGCGGTGCCCAGCAGGGTGGCGGCGGCGAAAGCGATGGCGGTCAGGTTTTTCATGGTGATCTCCTTGGGTGGGGTGTCGATGGAAGCCAGTATAGATAGCGCGCTATTTAATAGCAAGCGATATTTGTGCAACCGCACTTTGCAATTTTGCATGGCGAGTGTCATTAAATAGGGACAGGGTTGGTGCGGCGCACGCTATCATGCGGACATTGCCTTTTCCGATAACTTCCATGGCCCGCCTGCCCCGACTGATCGTTCCTTCACAACCCCACTACGTGATCCAGCGCGGCTTGAATGGCATGCATCTATTCCAGGACGACGACGATTGCACCGCCTTCCTCGGCTGGCTGCGCAGCGCCGCCCGTACTTATAAGGTGGCCGTGCATGCCTATGTGCTGCTGCCGGACCAGCTGCACCTGCTCGTCACGCCCGCCGACGAGGACGGACTGGGCCAGATGATGCAATGGCTGGGCCGTTGCTACGTGCCGTACTACAACCAGAAATACGGCCGGTCGGGTACCTTGTGGCATGGCAGATACAAAACATCCGTGGTCGAAGCGGAAAAATTCCTGATGCCGTGCAGCCGATATATGGAAGCCGCCCCCGTCCGCGCCGGTCTCGTGACGCAGCCGCAGGACTATCCGTGGTCGTCCTGCGCCCACCATGTCGGCACCAGGCCGGACGGCGTCGTCACGGACCATCCCGTGTATTGGTCACTCGGCAATACCCCCTTCCAGCGCGAAGCGGCCTACATCGCACTGGTCGAGCAAGGGTTGTCCGCCAGCCAGGTGCAAGCCATCGAAGCGGCAGTGCTGAAAGGCTGGCCCCTGGGCAGCGACCAGTACAAGCAAGCCCTCGAACGCCGCGCCCAGCGCCAGGTCCTGCCCGCCAAGCGCGGCCGCCCGTTCAAATCAAAAGTTGCTTGAAAACCGGTGTCAGACACCGGTTTTTGAGCAACTTTCTTTGAGTTCGACAGCGACTTCGTCGCCGCGGCATTCGGTATCAGATATCTATTACAAATCTTCTGGGACGCAATGTTTCTTCAAAACCGGTGTCTGACACCGGTTTTACACCGGTTTTTTGGCAATGAATGGACTCTGTCCCTATTTAAAATTTGGCCGAGTAAAGTTTAATTTAATTTGACTCCGACCCTAATTGTTTCTGTTGAGTTTTTTTGTGCGTTGCACTACTCTGATTTTTCATTGCAAAAATTGGCCGTCGGCACCTTGGTCCGGCGGCCCTGCTTCGGAGAGTCCCATGAACGCGCAAGGTTTGTACAACCCAGCCAACGAGCACGATGCGTGCGGCGTCGGTTTCGTCGCTCACATCAAAGGCAACAAGAGCCATTCCATCGTCGAGCAGGGTCTGTTGATCCTGAAGAACCTCGATCACCGGGGCGCCGTGGGCGCCGACAAGCTGATGGGCGACGGTGCCGGTATCCTGATCCAGATTCCGGACCAGTTCTACCGCGACGAAATGGCGCGCCAGGGTGTCGAGCTGCCGCCGCCGGGCGAATATGGCGTGGGCATGGTGTTCCTGCCGAAGGAACATGCGTCGCGCATCGCCTGCGAACAGGAAATCGAGCGCGCCGTGCGCCTCGAAGGCCAGGTCGTGCTGGGCTGGCGCAATGTGCCGACGGACTCCGAGATGCCGATGTCGCCGCTGGTGCGCGCCAAGGAGCCGGTCATCCGCCAGATCTTCATCGGCCGCGGCCCGGACATCATGGTCACCGATGCGCTCGAACGCAAACTGTACGTGATCCGAAAATCGTCCGGCCACGCCATCCAGGCGCTGAAACTGCTGCACGGCAAGGAATTCTTCGTCACGTCGATGTCGGCCCGTACCGTCGTCTACAAGGGCCTGCTGCTGGCCGACCAGGTCGGCGTCTACTATAAGGACCTGCAGGATGCGCGCTGCGTGTCCGCGCTGGCGCTGGTGCACCAGCGTTTCTCGACCAATACCTTCCCCGAGTGGCCGCTGGCCCACCCGTACCGCCTGATCGCCCACAATGGCGAGATCAATACCGTCAAGGGCAACTTCAACTGGATGCGCGCCCGTGAGGGCGTGATGAAGTCGGCCGTGCTGGGCGACGACCTGCAAAAGCTGTTCCCGCTGATCTACGAAGGCCAGTCCGACACGGCCTGCTTCGACAACGCGCTCGAACTGCTGCTGATGGCGGGCTACCCGCTGGCCCAGGCGATGATGATGATGATTCCGGAAGCGTGGGAAAACCACACGACGATGGACGACAACCGCAAGGCATTCTACGAATACCACGCGGCCATGATGGAACCATGGGACGGCCCGGCCGCCATGGCCTTCACGGACGGCCGCTATATCGGCGGCACCCTGGACCGCAATGGCCTGCGTCCGGCCCGTTACATCGTCACCGACGACGACCTGGTCGTGATGGCCTCCGAATCGGGCGTGCTGCCGATTCCGGAATCGAAGATCATCCAGAAGTGGCGCCTGCAGCCGGGCAAGATGTTCCTGATCGACCTGGAAGCGGGCCGCATCATCGACGACAAGGAACTGAAGGACACCTACGCCAACGCCAAGCCGTACAAGGCGTGGATCAATGCCGTGCGCATCAAGCTGAACGCGCTGAAGCTGTCGGAAAGCCAGCTGAAGCACAACGTCGCCAAATACGGCAGCGCGGCCCAGGGCGAGAAGCAGCCGGCCGCCCTGCTGGACCGCCAGCAGGCCTTCGGCTACACCCAGGAAGACCTGCGCTTCCTGCTGGCGCCCATGGCCACGGCCGGCGAGGAAGCCATCGGCTCGATGGGCAATGACTCGCCGCTGGCCGTCATGTCCAACAAGCTGAAGCCGCTATATAACTACTTCAAGCAGCTGTTCGCCCAGGTGACGAACCCGCCGATCGACCCGATCCGCGAAGCGATGGTGATGTCGCTGGTGTCGTTCATCGGTCCGAAGCCGAACCTGCTGGACACGAACAACGTCAACCCGCCGATGCGCCTGGAAGTGTCGCAGCCGGTGCTGTCGTTCGACGACATGGAGCGCCTGCGCCACATCAGCGGCCACACGGGCGGCAAGTTCAAGTCCTATGAGCTGTCGATCTGCTACCCGCTGGCCTGGGGCAAGGAAGGCGTGGAAGCGTCGCTGGCCTCGCTGTGCGCGGAAGCCGTGGACGCCATCAAGTCCGGCCACAATATCCTGATCGTGTCCGACCGCGCCGTGTGCGCCGACCGCGTCGCCATCCCGGCGCTGCTGGCCACGTCCGCCATCCACCAGCACCTGGTCAGCAAGGGCCTGCGTGCCTCCACCGGCCTCGTCGTGGAAACCGGCTCGGCCCGCGAGACGCACCACTTCGCGCTGCTGGCCGGCTACGGTGCCGAAGCCGTGCACCCGTACCTGGCGATGGAAACCCTGGCCGAACTGGCCCACGCGCTGCCGAACAACGTCACGCCGGAACAGGCCATCTACAACTTCACGAAAGCCATCGGCAAGGGCCTGTTGAAGGTGATGTCGAAGATGGGCATTTCGACCTATATGTCCTACTGCGGCGCCCAGATCTTCGAGGCGATCGGCCTGAACAAGTCGGTGGTCGACAAGTACTTCAAGGGCACCGCGTCGAACGTGGAAGGCATTGGCCTCTTTGAAGTGGCGGAAGAAGCCATGCGCCTGCATAACCTGGCCTTCGGCAAGGACCCCGTGCTGGCCGAAAGCCTGGACGCCGGTGGCGAATACGCCTACCGCGTGCGCGGCGAAGACCACCTGTGGACGCCGGACGCCATCGCCAAGCTGCAGCACTCCACCCGCGCCAACAACTTCAACACCTACAAGGAATACGCGCAGATCATCAACGACCAGAGTCGCCGTCACCTGACCTTGCGCGGCCTGTTCGAGTTCAAGATCGATCCGACGAAAGCCATCCCGCTGGACGAAGTGGAACCGGCCAAGGAAATCGTCAAGCGCTTCGCTACCGGCGCCATGTCGATGGGCTCGATCTCCACGGAAGCCCACGCGACCCTGGCCATTGCCATGAACCGCATCGGCGGCAAGTCGAACACGGGCGAGGGCGGCGAAGATCCGAACCGCTTCGTCAACGAACTGAAGGGCATCCCCATCAAGCAGGGCGCGACGATGGCCTCCGTCATCGGCAAGGACCAGGTAGTGGTCGACATCCCCCTGCAGGACGGCGACTCGCTGCGTTCGCGCATCAAGCAGGTCGCTTCCGGCCGCTTCGGCGTGACGGCGGAGTACCTGAACTCGGCCGACCAGATCCAGATCAAGATGGCGCAGGGTGCCAAGCCGGGCGAAGGCGGCCAGCTGCCAGGCCACAAGGTGTCCGGCTACATCGCCACCCTGCGCTTCGCCGTGCCGGGTGTCGGCCTGATTTCGCCGCCGCCGCACCATGACATCTACTCGATCGAGGACCTGGCCCAGCTGATCCACGACCTGAAGAACGTCAACCCGCGCGCTTCGATTTCCGTGAAGCTGGTGTCCGAAGTGGGTATCGGCACCGTCGCCGCCGGTGTGTCGAAGGCGAAAGCGGACCACGTCGTCGTGGCCGGCCATGACGGCGGCACGGGCGCCTCGCCGCTGTCGTCGGTGAAGCACGCCGGCACGCCGTGGGAGCTGGGCCTGGCCGAGACGCAGCAGACGCTGGTGCTGAACGGCCTGCGCAACCGGATTCGCGTCCAGGCCGACGGCCAGATGCGCACGGGCCGCGACGTCGTCATCGCCGCGATGCTGGGCGCCGACGAGATCGGCTTCGCGACGGCGCCGCTGGTGGTGGAAGGCTGCATCATGATGCGCAAGTGCCACCTGAACACCTGCCCGGTGGGCGTGGCCACGCAAGACCCGGAACTGCGCGCCAAGTTCCAGGGCAAGCCGGAACATGTCGTCAATTACTTCTTCTTCGTGGCCGAAGAAGCGCGCCAGCTGATGGCGCAGCTGGGCATCCGCACCTACGACGAGCTGATCGGCCGCGCCGACCTGCTGGACAAGTCCAAGGCCGTCACGCACTGGAAGGCGCAGGGCCTGGACTTCTCGGCGATCTTCTACCAGCCGAAGGTCAACGAAGGCCTGTGCATGTACCACAACGAGGAACAGGAACACGGCCTGGAGAAGGCGCTCGATCACAAGCTGATCGCGCAAGCCAAGGCTGCGCTGGAGAAGGGCGAGCGCGTCTCGTTCATCTCGCCGGTGAAGAACCTGAACCGCACCGTGGGCGCCATGCTGTCCGGTGAAGTGGCCAAGCGCTACGGTCACGCCGGCCTGCCGGACGACACCATCCACATCCAGCTGCAAGGCACGGCCGGGCAGTCCGCCTGCGCCTTCCTGGCACACGGCATCACGATCGACCTGGTCGGCGAAGGCAACGACTACGTCGGCAAGGGCCTGTCCGGTGGCCGCATCATCGTGCGCCCGAACACGGAGTTCCGTGGCTGGGCCGTCAACAACATCATCATCGGCAATACCGTGCTGTACGGCGCGATTGCCGGCGAAGCCTTCTTCAACGGCGTGGCCGGCGAGCGTTTCGCCGTGCGTAACTCCGGCGCCACGGCCGTCGTCGAAGGCCTGGGCGACCACGGTTGCGAATACATGACCGGCGGCACCGTCGTCGTGCTGGGTGCCACCGGCCGCAACTTCGCGGCCGGCATGTCGGGCGGTATCGCCTACGTGTACGACCCGGACGGCGACTTCGAGAAGCGCTGCAACCTGTCGATGGTCAGCCTGGAAGAAGTGCTGCCGGCGGCCGAACAGCATGTCGACAAGTCGACCTGGCACGCCCAGCACCGCAACGGCGCGCCGGAAGCGGACGAAACGATCCTGAAGCGCCTGATCGAACGTCACTTCAAGCACACGGGCAGCACCCGCGCCCGCCTGTTGCTGGACAACTGGGCCGACAGCCGTGGCAAGTTCGTCAAGGTGTTCCCGAACGAATACAAGCGCGCACTGGTGGAACTGGCCGACAACGCCGCCATCGAAGCGGAAACCCAAGCCATCGCCGCGTAAGGAAGGATAAAGATAATGGGCAAGATCACCGGTTTCATGGAATTCCAGCGTCAGGAAGAGAGCTACCTGCCAGCGGAGTCCCGCGTCAAGAATTACAAGGAGTTCGTCCTGAAGCTGACGGACGAGCAGGCCAAGATCCAGGGCGCACGCTGCATGGACTGCGGCATCCCGTTCTGCAATACGGGCTGCCCGGTCAACAACATCATCCCGGACTGGAACGACCTGGTGTACCGCCAGCACTACCGCGCCGCGCTGGACGTGCTGCACTCGACCAATAACTTCCCGGAGTTCACGGGCCGCATCTGCCCGGCGCCATGCGAAAGCGCCTGTACCCTGGGCATCGGCGATGCGCCGGTGGGCATCAAGTCGATCGAACACAAGATCATCGACGAAGGCTGGGAACACGGCTGGGTCAAGCCGCAGCTGCCGGAACGCAAGACGGGCAAGAGCGTGGCCGTGGTCGGCTCCGGTCCTGCCGGCCTGGCGGCCGCGCAACAGCTGGCCCGCGCCGGCCACGACGTGACGGTGTTCGAGAAATCGGACCGCGCCGGCGGCCTGCTGCGCTACGGCATTCCCGACTTCAAGCTGGAGAAGTTCCATATCGACCGCCGTATCGAGCAGATGGAAGCGGAAGGCGTCAAGTTCCGCCTGTCGACCCTGGTCGGCAAGGACTTTCCCGCCACCGTCAACAACTGGGCGAAGGAAACCATCTTCCCCGAGGACCTGCGCAATGACTTCGACGCCGTCGTCATCGCCGGTGGTGCCGAGCAGCCGCGCGACCTGCCCGTGCCGGGCCGCGAGCTGAAAGGCGTGCATTTCGCGATGGACTTCCTGCCGCTGCAGAACAAGGTCAACGCCGGCGACAAGGTGAAGGACCAGATCAAGGCCACCGGCAAGCACGTCGTCGTTATCGGCGGCGGGGATACCGGCTCGGACTGCGTCGGCACGTCGAACCGCCACGGCGCGGCCAGCATCACGCAGTTCGAACTGATGCCGATGCCGCCGGAGCAGGAAAACAAGCCGATGGTGTGGCCGTACTGGCCGACCAAGCTGCGCACCTCGTCCTCGCACGAGGAAGGCTGCGAGCGCGACTGGGCCGTCGCCACCAAGCGCCTGGAAGGCAAGAACGGCAAGGTCGAGAAGCTGGTGGCCTGCCGCGTCGAGTGGAAAGACGGCAAGATGCAGGAAGTGCCGAACTCGGAATTCGAGATGAAGGCCGACCTGGTGCTGCTGGCCATGGGCTTCGTGTCGCCCGTGCAGCAGGTGCTGGACGCCTTCGGTGTCGACAGGGACGGCCGCGGCAACGCCCGCGCCAGCACGGACGGCGACGGCTGCTATCACACCAACCAGCCGGGCGTTTTTGCTGCCGGCGACATCCGCCGCGGCCAGTCGCTGGTGGTCTGGGCCATCCGCGAAGGCCGCCAGTGCGCCCGCGCCGTGGACGAATTCCTGATGGGCGAGTCGGTCCTGCCCCGCTAACAGGCTGCAACATTGCTTCAAAAATGGGGACGGACCCCATTTTTCGGGAAACATTTCCTGGAAAATGGGGTCTGTCCCCATTTTCTTGGCAATGCTGCCTTGCAGCAAATTAACAAGGTTTGCTGAATGTAAATTGCTGACTTAATAGTTAGTAATACTGTATCATTCGCCTCTTCACGTTGGCCATTTCTGCCTCTTCCGGGGGCTGCTCAGCAGACTTTTGCTTTTCTGCATTAGAATATGGCATTAAAAATAAAGAGTTTATGCCGTGCCGAACCTCGTAGAGATCCGTGATTTGCACTTTTCATATGGGAAGCGGGCCATCCTGGCCGGGCTCCATATGGATTTCCCCAAAGGGAAAGTGGTGGCCGTCATGGGCGGCTCCGGCAGCGGCAAGACGACCGTGCTGCGCCTGATCGGCGGGCAGATCCGCCCGAAAACGGGGCAGGTCAGCGTCGACGGGCAGATCGTCCACCAGCTGAAGACCTCCGACCTGTACCTGCTGCGCCGCAAGATGGGCATGCTGTTCCAGCATGGCGCCCTGTTTACCGACCTGACCGTGTTCGAGAACGTCGCCTTCCCCTTGCGCGAGCATACGGATCTGCCGGAAGAGCTGATTCGCGACCTGGTGCTGATGAAGCTGCACGCCGTCGGCCTGCGCAATGCCGCGCGCCTGAAGCCGGGCGAGATTTCCGGCGGCATGGCGCGCCGCGTCGCGCTGGCCCGTTCCATCGCGCTGGACCCGCAGCTGATCATGTATGACGAGCCGTTCGCCGGCCTGGACCCGATCTCGATGGGCGTCACCGCCAACCTGATCCGCAACCTGAACGACGCGCTCGGCTCGACCAGCATCCTTGTGTCGCACGATGTGAAGGAATCCTTCACGATCGCCGACTATGTGTATTTCCTGTCGCAGGGCAAGATCGTTGCCCACGGCACCCCGGCGGACATGATGGTATCGACCGACCCCTATGTAAAACAGTTCGTGCACGCCGAGGCCGATGGTCCCGTGCCGTTCCACTACCCCGGCAAGTCGCTGGCCGAGGATCTGGGCCTGGGAGCACGCGCATGATCGGCCGCCGCCTGCTGGCCGATATCGGCAATACCGTACGCGACTACGTCGAAAGCCTGGGTTACGCCACCCGCGTCTTCTTCACGATGATCGGCCTGTCCGGCGGCCTGTGGCGGCGTCCCCGCCTCGTCGTCGAGCAACTGCACTTCATCGGCAATTATTCGCTGCTCATCATCACCTTGTCGGGCCTGTTCGTCGGCATGGTGCTGGGCCTGCAGGGTTATTACACGCTGACCAAGTACGGCGCCTCCGAGTCGCTCGGCCTGCTCGTGGCCCTGGGCCTGACGCGCGAACTGGGGCCGGTGATCACCGCGCTGCTGTTCGCCGGCCGCGCCGGTACGTCGCTGACGGCCGAGATCGGCCTGATGAAGGCGGGCGAGCAGCTGTCGGCCATGGAAATGATGGCGGTGAACCCCATCCAGCGCGTGCTGGCGCCCCGTTTCTGGGCCGGTGTTGTCGCCGTACCACTGCTGGCATCGATCTTCAGCGCCGTCGGCATCTTCGGTGGCTACCTGGTGGGCGTCAAGCTGATCGGCGTCGACGCGGGCGCCTTCTGGTCGCAGATGCAGTCCGGCGTCGACCTGTGGAAAGATGTCTTCAATGGCTTCGTCAAGAGCGTCGTCTTCGGTATCGCCATCATGTTCATCGCCCTGTACCAGGGTTATGAAGCGCGGCCGACGCCGGAAGACGTGGCCGGCGCCACTACCCGCACGGTGGTGGTGTCCTCGCTGATGATCTGGTGGCTCGACTTCATGCTGACGGCACTGATGTTCAGCCGCTGAAAAAAACGTTCAAAAATACAATAAGTGTGTGCGCTACCGCTCAGCGCGGTTCGGTAAAAACCTATAGGATAAGTTTTATGCAACGCAAATCTCTGGATGTCTGGGTCGGTCTGTTCATCGTGATCGGTGTGGCCGCGCTGATGTTCCTTGCTTTAAAAGCCGGTAATAATAATTCGTTCTCCCTGGCCAAGACGTATGAAGTGACGGCCAAGTTCGACAATATCGGCAGCCTGCGGCCGCAGGCGGCAGTCAAGGCCTCCGGCGTCGTCGTCGGACGGGTGGCGAAAATCGCCTTCGACGATAAATCGTACAAGGCCGCCGTGACACTGGAGATGGACGAGACGTACAAGTTTCCAAAAGACAGCTCGGCCAAGATCCTCACCTCGGGCTTGCTGGGCGAGCAGTACATCGGTATCGAAGCCGGTGGCGACGAGAAGAACCTGGTGGCCGGCGACAAGATCGCCCGCACCCAGTCCGCCGCCGTGCTGGAAGACCTGATCAACCAATTTATTTACAGCAAAGCCGCTGAAGGAAAGGACTCCAACTGATGAGCCGCAATACCTCCGTTCTGCTGGCGCTGGCCGCCGCTGCCGCCCTGTCGGGCTGTGCCGTCGGTCCCGATAAACGCGACCCCATGGAAACGTGGAACCGCGGCGTGTTCAAGTTCAACGACACTGTCGACGAATATGCACTGAAACCCGTCGCTACCGGCTACAAGAACATCACCCCCAGCTTCGTGCAGACGGGCGTGTCGAACTTCTTCGGCAACCTGGGCGACGTCTGGACCGCCGCCAACAACCTGCTGCAAGGCAAGGGCGCGGAAGGCATGTCGGACGTGATGCGCGTGGCGCTGAACTCCACTTTCGGCCTCTTGGGCGTGCTGGACATCGCTTCCGAGGCGGGCCTGCCCAAGCACAAGGAAGACTTCGGCCAGACGATGGGCAAGTGGGGCGTGCAATCGGGCCCTTATGTGATGCTGCCGCTGCTGGGCCCGTCGACCCTGCGCGACACGGTCGGCCTGCCGCTGGACATGTCGGCTGACATATGGCGTTACAAAGATCCTGTCAACGTGCGCAACATCGGTTCCGTTACCCGCGTAGTGGATCAGCGCGCTGCGTTGCTGGACGCGTCGTCGCTGCTGGAGGACGCCGCCCTGGACCGCTACGAATTCATCCGCGATGGCTACCTGCAGCGCCGCCAGAGCCAGGTCTACGACGGCGACGTGCCGCAGCAGACCGACAAGGAAGAAAACGTGCCGGACCAGCCAGCCGTCAATCCTGCCGGCGCCGGCAACGCGCCGAACAAGCAATAAGCGGCTTCGCGCCCCCCAAGCTCACTCATTGATAGGTAAAACCGAGACATGAAATTCATCAAACGAATCATCGCTGTCGCCGCCGTGGCCTTCGCCACCAGCGCCATTGCTGCCCCGGCCGCCAACGAAGCGCCGGATGCCCTGGTCAAGCGCATCAGCTCGGAAGTGCTGGACACGGCCAAGACCGACAAGGACATCCAGGCCGGCAACACCAAGAAGGTGATGGACCTGGTCGAGACCAAGATCCTGCCGTACGTCGATTTCGAACGCATGACGGCCCTGGCCGCCGGCCGCTACTGGCGTGAAGCCACGCCCGAGCAGAAGCGCCAGCTGTCGACGGAATTCCGCACGCTGCTGATCTTCACGTACTCGGGCGCGCTGTCGCAGGTACGTAACGAAACCATCGAGTTCAAGCCGCTGCGCGCCGATCCGGCCGATACGGAAGTGGAAGTGCGCTCGCAGGTCAACGTGGCCCGTGGCGAACCGGTACTGCTGAACTACCGCGTGGCCAAGACCCCGGCCGGCTGGAAGATCTATGACATCAACGTGCTGGGTGCCTGGCTGGTGGAAACCTACAAGGGCACCTTCAACACGGAGATCAGCAAGGGCGGCATCGATGGCCTGATCAAGACCCTGGCCGCGAAGAACAAGCAGCTGGCAAGCAAGCCGCTGGCCACCGCCAAGAAGTAATCCACATATTGTTGTAGAATCATGGGCATGACATTGTTGTCATGCCCAGATTTTTTCGAACCCCGATCCGACATGGCCGATTCCGCCAACAACATGTTGTCCCTGACCGCACTGACCGTGGATAACGCCACGGCCGCGCTGGAGCACGGCCTGGCCGCGATCGACGCCGGCCAGACCGTGTTCGACCTGCGCAACGTGGTGGCGGTCGATTCGGCCGCCGTGTCGGTGATGCTGGCCTGGCAGCGCGCCGCCGCCGCTCGCGGCATCCGCCTGGAACTGGTCCACCTGCCCGCCATCCTGCGCAGCCTCACCAAGCTGTATGGTGTCTGCGAACTGGTCTCGCCCGAGCTGTGCGACCAGACGGCCCGCGACGTCTCGACGCCGGCCGAACTGCACCATCATTGACCCCCGCCTGAACCCCCGCCCCCCGTCGGCACCGGTGCTTTTGCCGGGGCCGTCATAGTCTGACCGAAATTCCAATATAATTGACCGTTACCGTTGCCGACAAGGCCACGGTGTCCGCTTCCCCGGCCTGTTGGCCGCCAACGGCAACGGTCGCATGTTCGAACCACGTCCAATCCAGACCGTCCAATCAAAGACAAACCAGGCATGACAGCAATCGAAATCAGCAATGTCGAGAAGCGCTACAAATCGCTCCAGGCACTGGGCGGCGTGTCGCTCTCGATCGAGGAAGGCGAGTTTTTCGGCCTGCTGGGCCCCAATGGCGCCGGCAAGACCACCCTGATCTCCATTATCGCGGGCCTGATCCGGGCCGACAGCGGCACCGTGAAGATCCACGGCCACGAGGTGACGGGCGACTTCCGCGCCGCCCGCAAGAAGCTGGGCGTGGTGCCGCAGGAGCTGGTGTTCGACCCCTTCTTCACGGTACGCGAGACGCTGCGCCTGCAATCGGGCTACTTCGGCCTGCCCAATAACGACAAGTGGATCGACGAGGTGATGCACAACCTCGACCTGACCAACAAGGCCGACACGAACATGCGCGCCCTGTCCGGCGGCATGAAGCGCCGCGTGCTGGTGGCCCAGGCGCTGGTGCACAAGCCGCCCGTAATCGTGCTGGACGAGCCCACCGCCGGCGTCGACGTCGAACTACGCCAGACCCTGTGGAAGTTCATCTCGCGCCTGAACCGCGAAGGCCACACGGTGGTGCTGACCACCCACTACCTGGAAGAAGCGCAGGCCATGTGCAAGCGCGTGGCCATGCTCAAGTCGGGCAAGGTGGTGGCGCTGGACACGATGTCCGCGCTGATCCGCCGCATCTCCGGCTCGCAGCTGATCGTCCACATGACGCAGGGCGACCTGCCGGAGGACATGCGCCACCTGGTCACGCACCCGGAAAGCGCCGAGACGGGCCGCAAGTACAGCCTGCGCATCAACGATTACGCGGAAGTGGAGCAGATCCTGGCGCGCCTGCGCGCGGCCGGCGTCGTCATCGACGAGATGCAGCTGCAGCAGGCCGACCTGGAAGACATTTTCCTGCAAATCATGGACAAGGGAGCACTGTGATGATCGGTTCCACGGGCTTTCGCACCCTGGTGTACAAGGAAACGCTGCGCTTCTACAAGGTGGCGACGCAGACGGTGGCCGCGCCCATCCTGACGGCCATGCTGTACCTGCTGATCTTCGGCCACGTGCTGGAAGGGCGCGTCACAGTCTACCCGGGTGTCAGCTACACGGCCTTCCTGATTCCCGGCCTGGTGATGATGAGCGTGCTGCAGAATGCCTTCGCCAATTCCTCGTCCTCGCTGATCCAGTCAAAAATCACGGGCAACCTCGTGTTCGTGCTGCTCACGCCCCTGTCGCACTGGGAGATCTTCTCGGCCTACACGATCGCCGCCATGGTGCGCGGCATCACTGTCGGCGCGGGCGTGTTCATCGTCACGGCCTGGTTCGCGCACATGAGCTTCGAGTGGCCGTTGTGGATCGCCGTGTTCGCGCTGCTGGGCGCCGCCATCCTCGGCACCATGGGCCTGATCGCCGGCATCTGGGCCGAGAAATTCGACCAGCTGGCCGCCTTCCAGAACTTCCTGATCATGCCGTTGACCTTCCTGTCCGGCGTGTTCTACTCGATCCATTCCTTGCCCCCGTTCTGGCTGACCGTCTCGCACCTGAATCCGTTCTTCTACATGATCGACGGCTTCCGCTACGGCTTCTTCGGCCAGTCCGACATCAATCCCTGGACCAGCCTCGCCATCGTCTCCGCCTTCCTGGTGGTGCTGGCGCTGCTGGCCATTCGTCTGCTGCGCAGCGGCTATCGTCTTCGCCACTAAGGCACCCAGTAATCTAGGAACCATCATGACCACGACCCCAGAAGCAATCCACGGCTACATCGCCGCCGGCCTCGAATGCACCCACCTGCAAGTGGAAGGCGACGGCCAGCACTTCCAGGCCATCATCGTCTCGCCCGCATTCGCCGGCAAGCGCCCGATCCAGCGCCACCAGCTGGTGTACGCGGCCCTGGGCGACCGCATGCGCGAGGAAATCCACGCGCTGTCGATGAAGACGCTGACCCCTGAAGAATACCAAGGCTAAGGAGGCCTCGATGGACAAACTGCTCATTACCGGCGGCAAGCGCCTGGTCGGCGACATCCAGATTTCCGGCGCCAAGAACGCGGCGCTGCCGATCTTGTGCGCAGGCCTGCTGACGGCCGGCGACCTGGAACTGTCGAACGTGCCGAACCTGCACGACGTGGCGACGATGCTGAAGCTGCTGCGCCAGACCGGCCTGGCCATCGAACAGAACGGCGACAAGGTCGTCATGAACGGTTCGGCCATCAACAAGCTGGAAGCGCCGTATGAACTGGTCAAGACGATGCGCGCGTCGATCCTCGTGCTGGGCCCCCTGCTGGCCCGCTTCGGCGAAGCGAAGGTATCGCTGCCGGGCGGCTGTGCCATCGGCTCGCGCCCCGTCGACCAGCACATCAAGGGCCTGCAGGCACTGGGTGCGGACATCTCGATCGACGCCGGCTACATCTACGCCAAGGCGAAAAAACTGAAAGGCACCCGCGTCGTCACCGACATGATCACGGTGACCGGCACGGAAAACCTGCTGATGGCCGCCACCCTGGCCGACGGCGAGACGGTGCTGGACAACGCCGCCTGCGAACCGGAAGTGACGGACCTGGCCAACCTGCTGGTGGCCATGGGTGCGAAGATCGACGGCATCGGCACCAACCGCCTGGTGATCCAGGGCGTGACGTCGCTGCACGGCGCGGCCCACACGGTGATTTCCGACCGCATCGAGGCGGCCACCTTCCTGTGCGCCGTGGCCGCCGCCGGCGGCGACATCACGATCCGCAACACGCGCGTGGACATCATGGACGCGGCGCTGGAAAAGCTGCGCGAGATGGGCCTGCGCCTGACCGTGGGCGACACGTGGATTCGTGCCCAGATGGACGCGCGCCCGACGCCGGTCAGCTTCAGCACCACCGAATACCCCGGCTTCCCGACCGACATGCAGGCGCAGTTCATGGCCGTCAACACCATCGCCGACGGCAGCAGCACGGTGCAGGAAACCATCTTCGAGAACCGCTTCATGCACGTGCAGGAGATGAACCGCCTGGGCGCGGCCATCCAGACCGACGGCAACACGGCCACCATCCGCGGCGTGCAGCAGCTGATCGGCGCGCCCGTGATGGCCACCGACCTGCGCGCCTCGGCCTCGCTGGTGATCGCCGGCCTGGCGGCCAAGGGCGAAACGCTGATCGACCGCATCTATCACCTCGATCGCGGCTACGACCGCATGGAAGTGAAACTGTCCGCCGTCGGCGCCAACATCACCCGCATCAAGTAAACGCCCCATGAACTCCAACACCGCCACCGATTCTTCCCAGCTGATCCTGGCCCTGTCGAAGGGCCGGATCTTCGACGACACCCTGCCGCTGCTGGCGGCGGCCGGCATCACCGTCACGGAAAACCCGGAAACCTCGCGCAAGCTGATCCTGCCGACCAACGACCCGCACGTGCGCGTGCTGATCGTGCGCGCCACCGACGTGCCGACCTACGTGCAGTACGGCGCGGCCGACTTCGGCGTGGCCGGCAAGGACGTGCTGTTCGAGCATGGCGGCGAGGGGCTGTACCAGCCGGTCGACCTGAACATCGCCAAGTGCCGCATGTCGGTGGCGGTCAAGGCCGGCTTCGACTACGAGACGGCCGTGCGCCAGGGCGCGCGGCTGCGCGTGGCCACCAAGTTCACCGAGATGGCGCGCCAGCACTTCGCCAAGAAGGGCGTGCACGTCGACCTGATCAAGCTGTACGGCTCGATGGAGCTGGCGCCGCTGGTGGGCCTGTCCGACGCCATCGTCGACCTGGTCAGCACCGGCAGCACGCTGCGCGCCAATAACCTCGTCGAGGTCGAGGAGATCATGGAGATCTCGTCGCGCCTCGTCGTCAACCAGGCCGCGCTGAAACTGAAGCGCGCCCGTTTGCAACCGATTATCGAGGCCTTCGAACGGGCCTCCCAAGCCGCCTAAACCACTAAACACCATGATCCAGATCCGCAAACTCGACTCCGCCGCCATCGATTTCCAGGAAACGCTGGACAACCTGCTGGCCTTCGAAGCCGAAACCGATACCGCCATCGAACACGCCGTCATGGAGATCATCGCGCAGGTGCGCGGCCGTGGCGACGAGGCGGTGCTCGAATACACGAACAAGTTCGACCGCATCCCGAATGGCGGCGCGCAGGACATGGCGGCCTTCGAGATCGGCCAGGCGGAACTGGATGCGGCGCTGGCCGCGCTGCCGGAGGCGCAGCGCGCGGCCCTGCAGGTGGCGGCCGAACGTATCCGCGTCTTCCACGAGCGCCAGAAGGACGAGCTGCAGGGCTTTACCTACACCGAGCCTGACGGCACCGTGCTGGGCCAGCGCATCACGCCGCTGGACCGGGTCGGCATCTACGTCCCCGGCGGCAAGGCAGCCTATCCGTCGTCGGTGCTGATGAATGCCGTGCCGGCCAAGGTGGCCGGCGTCGGCGAGATCGTCATGGTCGTGCCCACGCCGGACGGCGTGCGCAACCAGATGGTGCTGGCCGCAGCCGCGATCGCCGGCGTCGACCGCGTGATCGGCATCGGCGGCGCGCAAGCCGTGGCCGCGCTGGCCTACGGCACCGAAACGATCCAGCCCGTCGACAAGATCGTCGGCCCCGGCAATGCCTACGTGGCCGCCGCCAAGCGCCGCGTGTTCGGCACCGTCGGCATCGACATGATCGCCGGCCCGTCGGAAATCCTCGTCATCTGCGACGGCACCACCGATCCGGACTGGGTGGCGATGGACCTGTTCTCGCAGGCCGAGCACGACGAACTGGCCCAGGCCATCCTGCTGTGCCCCGATGCGGACTACATCGCCCGGGTGGAAGCGTCGATCGCCAAACTGCTGCCGACGATGCCGCGCCAGGAAACCATCACGACGTCGCTGACGGACCGGGGCGCGCTGATCAAGGTGCGCGACATGGCCGAGGCCTGCGCGATCGCCAACAGCATCGCCGCCGAACACTTGGAAATCTCGGCGGAAGAGCCGCAGCAGTGGGCCGACCAGATCCGCCACGCGGGCGCCATGTTCCTGGGCCGCTTCTCGTCCGAATCGCTGGGCGACTACTGCTGCGGCCCGAACCACGTGCTGCCGACGTCGCGCACGGCGCGCTTCTCGTCGCCGCTGGGCGTGTACGATTTCCAGAAGCGCTCGTCCATCATCCAGGTCAGCGAAGCGGGTGCCCAGACCCTGGGCAGGATCGCCGCCGAACTGGCGTATGGCGAGGGGCTGCAGGCGCACGCGCGCAGTGCCGAGCTGCGGCTGAAGAATGAAAACTGAGGAAGTGCGTCCGGCCCCGTGGCTGGACCAGGTCCACTGCGAAGACGCCCTGCAGGGGCTGTCCCGCATCCCGGACGGCAGCATCGACCTGATCCTGACCGACCCGCCCTACAATCTGGGCAAGGATTACGGCAACGCTTCCGACCAGCAGTCCGTGGAGGAATACCTGGCCTGGACCGAGCGGTGGATCGATGCGGCGCTGCCCAAGCTCAAGGCCAACGGCAGCCTGTATATTTTCCTGACGTGGCGCTTTTCGCCGGAGATCTTCGTGATGCTGAAAAAGCGCATGACGATGATGAACGAGATTATCTGGGACCGCCGGGTACCGTCGATGGGCGGCAGCGTGCGCAGCTTCTCGTCGGTGCACGACACCATCGGGTTTTTCGTGCGCCGCAAGGACTACTATTTCGACCTCGACGCCGTGCGTATCCCGTACGACGCCGCGACCAAGAAGGCCCGTTCGCGCTCGATCTTCGTCGGCGCCAAATGGCTGGAAATGGGCTACAACCCCAAGGATCTGTGGAGCGTATCGCGCCTGCACAAGGAGCATTCCGAGCGGGTCGATCACCCGACCCAGAAGCCCCTGGAAATCATTGAGCGCATGATCAAGGCTTCCTGCCCGCCGGACGGCGTGGTGCTGGACCTGTTCATGGGCAGCGGCACCACGGCGGTGGCGGCACGGCGCAGCGGCCGGCATTTCGTCGGCTTCGAGCTCAATGCGGAGTACTGCCGCGTGACGGCCGAGCGGCTGGCGGCGCTGGCGCAGGCCACGGCGCCGGCACCGAAGCCCAAGGCGCGCGCCAAGAGCCCCGCCGCCGCCAAGAAACGCGCTGCCGCAACCATCGAAAACATCCTGGAGTAAGAGCATGTCCCTGGAAAGCCTGATTGGCAACACCATCCGACCCGACGTCCGCGAGGTCAAGAGCTACCATGTGCAGGACCCGAGCGGCTACATCAAGCTCGACGCCATGGAAAACCCCTACCACCTGCCTCCGGCCCTGCGCCAGGAGCTGGGCCAGCGGCTGGCCGACGTGGCGATCAACCGCTATCCGCCTTCGTACGACGGCCTGAAGCGCCGCATTGCCGCCAGCCTGGGTGTGCCGGCCGGCTACGACGTCCTGCTGGGCAATGGCTCGGACGAGCTCATTTCCATCATGGCCGCCGCCTGCGCCCGCCAGGATCGCCGTGCCGTGCTGCTGGCGCCCGTGCCCGCCTTCGTCATGTTCCAGCGCTCGGCCCAGTTCGCGGGCATGGACTTCGTCGGCGTGCCCTTGAAGGACGATTTTTCGCTGGACCTGCCCGCCATGCTGGCCGCCATTGCCGAGCACAAGCCGGCGCTGGTGTTCCTGGCGTATCCGAACAACCCGACCGGGAACCTGTTCGACACGGCCGCGGTCGAACAGATCCTGGCCGCGCTGGGGGATACGGGCCTGGCGGTGCTGGACGAGGCCTATGAGCCGTTTGCACAGCAGAGCTTCATGCCGCGCCTGCCCGAGTTCGACAACCTGATCGTCATGCGCACCTTGTCGAAGCTGGGCCTGGCCGGCATCCGCCTGGGCTATATGTCGGCAGCGCCCGCGCTGCTGGCCGAGTTCGACAAGGTGCGGCCGCCCTACAACGTCAACGTGATGACGCAGGCGGCGGCCGAATTCGCGCTCGACCACCTGGACGTGCTGAACGAGCAGGCCGCGCTGCTGCGCGAACAGCGTACCGTGCTGAGCCAGGCGCTGGCCGCGCTGCCGGGCGTGACGGTGTACCCGTCGGCGGCCAATTTCATCCTGATTCGTGTGGCAGATGCCGACACTACCCATATGAAACTGCTGGCCCATAAAATTTTGATTAAAAATTTGAGTAAAATGCACAGTGTGCTGACGAACTGCCTGCGTATCACCGTCAGCACGCCGGAAGAAAACGCCGCTTTCCTCGACGCCCTGAAAGCGTCGTTGGCGGACTGATCCATATCCTGAGCCTTCCCATGACCACCCTTGCAGAACGCAGCGCCGAAGTTACGCGCAACACCAACGAAACGCAGATCCGCGTCGCCCTGAACCTGGACGGCACCGGCGCGCAGTCCCTCAATACCGGCGTGCCTTTCCTGGACCATATGCTGGACCAGATCGCCCGCCACGGCCTGATCGACCTGGACATCCAGGCCACGGGCGACACGCATATCGACAACCACCACACGGTGGAAGATGTCGGCATCACGCTGGGCATGGCCGTGGCCAAGGCCATCGGCGACCGCAAGGGCATCCGCCGCTACGGCCACGCGTATGTGCCGCTGGACGAGGCGCTGTCGCGCGTCGTCATCGATTTCTCGGGCCGGCCCGGCATCGAGTACCACATTCCGTTCACGCGCGCGATGATCGGCACCTTCGACGTCGACCTGACCCTGGAATTCTTCCGCGGCTTCGTCAACCACGCCGGCATCACCTTGCATATCGATAACCTGCGCGGCACCAATGCCCACCATCAGTGCGAAACCGTGTTCAAGGCTTTCGGCCGCGCCCTGCGCATGGCCGTCGAGCGCGACGAACGCGCGGCAGGCACGATCCCGTCGACCAAGGGAAGCCTGTAATTCCACTCACCGGGCCAGCTAATGAAAAAAATCGTTGTAGTTGACTACGGCATGGGCAATCTGCGCTCCGTCGCGCAGGCCCTGCGGGCGGTCGCGCCGGAGGCGGACATCGTCATTTCCGGCGAAGCCGCCGCCATCGAGAACGCCGACCGCCTCGTGCTGCCGGGCCAGGGCGCCATGCGCGACTGCATGAAGAGCCTGCGCGAAGCGGGCGTCGAGGATGCGCTGCGCCGCGCCGCCGCCAGCAAACCCCTGCTGGGCGTGTGCATCGGCGAGCAGATGCTGTTCGGCGAGAGCGAGGAGGGCGGCGAAGGCTTGAACCTGCTTCCAGGCAAGATCGTGCGCTTCCGCCTGGACGGCCAGTTGCAGGAAGACGGCTCGCGCTTCAAGGTGCCGCAGATGGGCTGGAACCAGGTGCGCCAGACCTCGCCCCACCCGATCTGGCAAGACATCGCCGACGACGCCTATTTCTACTTCGTGCACAGCTACCACGTGCAGCCCGAACAGAGCGCACACAGTATCGGCGAAACCGTGTATGGTGCATCGTTCTGCTGCGCCGTCGCCCGGGACAATATCGTCGCGACCCAGTTCCACCCCGAGAAAAGCGCGGCGGCCGGACTGCAGCTGTACAAGAACTTCGTGCACTGGAATCCCTGAAGCGGTTTCACACCCTCTCATCCAACCTAACTGATAAAGCCATGCTGCTCATTCCTGCCATCGACCTCAAGGACGGTCACTGCGTTCGCCTCAAACAAGGCGATATGGAACTCGCCACTGTATTTTCCGACGATCCGGGCGCGATGGCCCGTCATTGGCTGGAGCAGGGCGCCCGCCGGCTGCACCTGGTCGACCTGAACGGCGCCTTTGCCGGCAAGCCGAAGAACGAAGGCGCCGTCAAGGCGATCCTGAAGACGGTGCGGGAGTTCGCGGCCGAGCACGATATCGACGAGATTCCCGTCCAGCTGGGCGGCGGCATCCGCGACCTCGATACCATCGAGCGCTATCTCGACGACGGCATCACCTACATCATCGTCGGCACGGCCGCCGTGAAGAACCCCGGCTTCCTGCACGACGCCTGCGGCGCCTTCCCTGGCAGCATCATCGTCGGCCTGGACGCCAAGGACGGCAAGGTCGCCACCGACGGCTGGAGCAAGATGTCCGGCCACGAAGTGATCGACCTGGCGCAGAAGTTCGAGCAGTATGGCGTCGAATCGATCGTCTACACGGACATCGGCCGCGACGGCATGATGGGCGGCGTGAACATCGAAGCGACCGTGCGCCTGGCCCAGGCCGTGCGCATTCCCATCATCGCCTCCGGCGGACTGCACAACCTGGCCGACGTGGAAGCGCTGTGCGCCGTGCAGGACGAAGGCATCGAAGGCGTCATCTGCGGCCGCTCGATCTACGAAGGCACGATCAACCTGAACGAAGCGCAGCTGCGCGCCGACGAGTTGTCCGGTGAATTGAGCGAAGACTGATATGCTGGCCAAACGCATCATCCCCTGCCTGGACGTGACCAATGGCCGCGTCGTCAAGGGCGTCAACTTCACCGAGCTGCGCGACGCCGGCGACCCGGTGGAGATCGCCCGCCGCTACGACGAGCAGGGCGCCGACGAGCTGACCTTCCTCGACATCACGGCGTCCTCCGACAACCGCGGCCTGATCCTCGACATCATCGAGGCCGTCGCATCCCAGGTCTTCATCCCGCTGACGGTGGGCGGCGGCGTGCGCGAGGTGGGCGATGTGCGCCGCCTGCTCAACGCCGGTGCCGACAAGATCAGCCTGAACACGTCGGCCGTCAGCAATCCGCAGCTGGTGCACGACGCGTCGCAGAAGCACGGTTCGCAGTGCATCATCGTCGCCATCGACGCCAAGCAGGTCGCACCGGGCAAGTGGGAAGTGTTCACGCACGGCGGGCGCAAGGCCACGGGCCTGGACGCGGTCGAGTGGGCCCGCAAGATGGAAGCCATGGGCGCCGGCGAGCTGCTGCTGACCAGCATGGACCGCGACGGCACCAAGTCCGGCTTCGACCTGGAACTGACGCGCGCCGTGTCCGATGCCGTCAGCGTGCCCGTGATCGCCTCGGGCGGCGTGGGCGGCCTGCAGGACCTGGCCGACGGCATCATCAAGGGCCGCGCGGACGCGGTGCTGGCGGCCAGCATCTTCCACTATGGCCAGCACACCGTGCAGGAAGCCAAGCGCTTCATGGCGCAGCAGGGCATTCCGATGCGGCTGGCTTGAGCAGGACAATCCTATGAGTATCCCGACGACGACGCCTAGCGTAGCCAAGGCAAAATGGCTGAACCGTGTGAAGTGGGACGAGCATGGCCTCGTGCCCGTGATCGCCCAGGAAGCGGGCAGCAACGATGTGCTGATGTTCGCCTGGATGAACCGCGACGCGCTGTACAAAACCGTGGAACTGGGCGAGGCCGTGTACTGGAGCCGCTCACGCAAGAAGCTGTGGCACAAGGGCGAGGAGTCCGGCCACGTGCAGAAGGTGCTGGAAATCCGGCTCGACTGCGACGAGGACGTGGTGCTGCTGAAGGTCGAGCAGGCCGGCGGCATCGCCTGCCATACGGGCCGCCACTCCTGCTTCTTCCATAAATTCGACGGCGATGCTCCGAACGGCGACTGGCAGGACGCGGAGCCCGTGCTGAAGGACCCGGACACCATCTATACGGAAAAGAAGAAATGACGATACTCGACCGCGTCGCCGCCACCATCGAGTCGCGCAAGCTGGACAATGGCGGGGACCCTGCCACCTCGTATGTATCGAAGCTGTTCTCGAAAGGGGACGACGCCATCCTGAAGAAGATCGGCGAGGAAGCCACCGAGCTGGTGATGGCAGCCAAGGACGCGCGCGCCGCTGGCGACGCCGGCAAGGTGCTGTACGAATGCGCCGACCTGTGGTTCCACTCGCTGGTGCTGCTGGCCCGGTTCGACCTGACGCCGCAACAGGTGCTGGACGAGCTGGCGCGCCGCGAAGGCATCTCCGGCATCGACGAAAAAGCCGCGCGCCCGGACGCGCCGTAATCAAAAAGGACCGAACGTGGACAACTGCCTGTTTTGCAAGATCGCCGCCAAGCAAATCCCTGCCGCCGTCGTGTACGAGGACGACGAACTGCTGGCCTTCAAGGACATCAACCCGGCCGCGCCGGTGCACCTGTTGATCATTCCGAAGCAGCATATCGCCACCCTCTCCGACTGCGACGGCAGCCACGTCACCATCCTGGGCAAGATGCTGGCGCTGGCGCCCCGGCTGGCCGAGGAACACGGCGTGTCGGTGGTGTATGACGCCGCCGGCGAGCCGACGCGCGGCTACAAGACCCTGATCAACAGCGGCCCCGATGGCGGCCAGGTGGTCTATCACATGCACATGCATATGTACGGCGGCCCGCGCCCGTGGCGCGGCATGCATTAAGTACCGCCATCGTGCGGGCATCTGCGCGATATAGTCTGCCGGAACCGGTCATTTCTGGACGTTAATGACAGGCACATGACATCGCGCGATCGCTTATACTGTTTCGATTAACCGGATTCGGGCTGCGTGCCCTGCAAGGAGAAAATTATGGGTTCCATGAGCATCTGGCACTGGCTGATCGTCCTGGTCGTCATCATGCTGGTCTTCGGTACGAAGAAGCTGGGCAATATCGGTTCCGACCTGGGCAAGGCCGTCAAGGGCTTCAAGGACGGCGTCAAGAATGAAGACGAGCAGAAGGCCGGCGGCACCACGCCGACCCCGCCGCCATCGCAAGTGACGGACAAGGGCACCATCGAGGTGGATGCCAAGGAAAAGCACAAGCTGTGACAGCGCTGCCGGCCCGGCCGGCATCGTGGGCAAATCTTGTATAACTTATGATCGATCTCGGTCTCTCCAAACTTGCCATCATCGGCGTGGTGGCGCTTATCGTCATCGGCCCGGAAAAGCTGCCGAAGGTTGCCCGCATGGCGGGCACGCTGTACGGCCGCGCCCAGCGCTACCTGCACGACGTGAAGTCCGAAGTGAGCCGCGAAATCGAGCTGGAAGAGCTGCGTAACCTGCAGAAGAACGTGCAGGAGCAGGCCCAGTCGATCAAGGCCGACGTGGAAAACTCGATTGCCCAGAACATGGCCGATGTCGAGGAAGCCTTCCGCGTCGACGACCATTCCTCGCATTCGCACTACCCTGGCGACACGTATGCGTCGGCCAGCACGGAAGACCTGTCGCGCAAGGCCAAGGAATTTCGCCGCAAGCGCCTGGTCCGCACCTCGGCCGTGCCGCTGTGGTACAAGCAGCGCAACGGCGGGCGCTCGCACGTCGTTTCCGGCGCCGCCCGTGTCGCGCGCTTCCGCCCGCGTAACGGCAAACCCCCAGCTTCGTTCTACTAATGAGCACTGAAAACCCGGTCGAAGAAACTTTCATCAGCCACCTGATCGAACTGCGTGACCGGCTGGTCAAGGCTTCCATCGGCATCCTCATCGCCACCGCGGCCCTGATGTTCTGGCCCGGCCCGGCCCATATCTACGACCTGATCGCCCAGCCGATGATCGCTTCGCTGCCGGTCGGCTCGAAGATGATCGCCACCGGCGTCATCGCGCCCTTCCTCGTGCCGATGAAGGTGACCCTGCTGCTGGGCTTCGTGCTCTCGCTGCCGTGGGTGTTGTACCAGATGTGGGCCTTCGTCGCCCCCGGCCTGTACACCCACGAAAAGCGCCTGGTCGCGCCGCTCGTCATTTCCTCGTCGATGCTGTTCGTTGCCGGCGTCGCCTTCTGCTACTTCCTCGTGTTCGGCCGCGTGTTCGCCTTCATCAGCGAATTCTCCCCCAGCTCCATCGCCGTCACGCCCGATATCGAAAACTACCTCGACTTCGTCATGTCGATGTGCCTGGCCTTCGGCGCCGCCTTCGAAGTGCCCGTCGTCGTCGTCATCCTGGTCCGCATGGGCATCGTCTCGCTGGCCAAGTTGAAGGAATGGCGTCCCTACGTCATCGTCGGTGCCTTCGTCATCGCTGCCATCGTCACGCCGCCGGACGTGGTCAGCCAGTTCTCGCTGGCCATTCCGATGTGGCTGCTGTTCGAAATCGGCCTGCTGGTCTCGCCCCTGTTCGTGCGGATGACGCAGGCGCCCGAAGAGCAGGTATAAGCGCCCTTGCTGCCTGGCCTGGAATAAAAAAACGCCAACCCTCGGGTTGGCGTTTTGCGTCGATGGCGCCGCAGCGCCATGCCATCCCGTTTACGGTGCACCGGCCGCCGTGGCCTTGGTACGGTCGGCCGCGATGACCACCACCAGCTTGGCCGGATCGACCGCCTTCTTGAACGCGGCGCTGGCTTGCGCGGCCGTCACGCCGGCCAGCTTCGTTTCCAGCGCCTTGTCCCACGCGAAATCGCGGTCCAGGTAGCGCCGTTCGGTCCATTTGCGGGCCACGACCGTGTCCTGCGAGCGTTCCTGCACGGCGCGCTCAAGCAAGCCCTTGCGCGCATCTTCCACTTCCTCGGCCGTGAAGCCCTGCGCCACGGCTTTCTGCAGCTCGTCGCGCACGGCCGCTTCCACCTTGGCCATGTTCTGCGGCGCGCCGATGGCGTTGATGGCGAAGCGCCCGTAGCGGTCCTGGTCCACCGCCCAGATGTACGCCATGCCGCCGTAGGACAGCCCGTCCTTCTGGCGCAGCCGGTCCATCAGGCGCGACTTCAGGCCACCGTTGCCGAAGATGTACGACGCCACCTGCAGCGCCGGGTAATCCGGGTCGTCGGTGCGCACGTCCAGGTTCATGCCGGCCGCATACGATGCATTTTCCTTGTCGGGCATATCGACCTGCTGCACGGCCGGCTTGATGTCCGCATACTCCAGGGGCACGCGCTGGTAGGGAGCCTTGCTGGTCCAGCTGCCATACAGTTCCTGCGTGAGCTTGCGCACCTCGGCGGCATCGAAATCGCCCACCACGGCCAGTTCGCCATGGGAGGCACCGTAGAAGTCGCGGTGGAAGGCCACCACGTCTTCCCGCTTCACGGCCCGCAGCGCCTCCAGCTCTTCGTCGATGGTCAGTTCGGCCCGCACGTCGCCCTTCTTGTAATGGCTCAGGTGCACGCCAACGCCGCGCGCCGCCACCGACGACGGGTCGCCCCGCTCCGCTTCGATCTCGACGGCGGTCAGCTTGTGCAGCTGCTCGAACTGGGCTTCCGGGAAGTTCGCTTCCTTGAGCACGTGCGCCATCAGCCGCATGGCGGCCGGCAGGTGCTCGCGCGTGGTCTGGAACGCGTACACGCTGCCCGTGATTTTCAGCTTCTGCATCTCGTCGGCCAGCTGCTCACGCGTGTACTTGCTGGTCCCGCGCAGCAGCATCTGCTCGGTCAGGGTACTGACCATGCGCTTGCCGAACCAGCTCTTCTCGTCACCCCAGCGCAGCTTGAGCTGCACTGCCACGGTCTGGCCCCGCGTCGCTTTCGGCAGCAGCGCCACCTTCAGGCCGCCGATGGTTTCCAGGGTCGTGCGCGCGTTGATGTTCTCCGGCGTGGCGACAAAGACTTCGCCTGCCTTGACGGCCGCCTTGGGCGTGTAGTTCGCCAGCACGCTGTCCACGCCGGGAGCGGCCGAGACCAGCACGCGGTCCGGCTCATCGGTCGGCACGAACATGCCCACCGTGCGGTTGGACTGCTTGAAGTAGCGCCCCGCCACGTCGGCCACCTGTTGCGGCGTGACCTTGGCGATGGCATCGCGCTGGTAGAAGAAGGTGCGCCAGTCGCCCAGCGCGATCGCCTCGGACAGCACGACGCCGACATGCTCGGCGTCGCTCAGGGTCTTTTCCATGCGGTTCGCGCTGTTGCGCTGCACGCGCTCGACTTCTTCCTGCGTCGGCGGCTGCGCGGCCAGGCGTTCGGCCACGGCGACCATTGCATCGCGCACCGGCTCGGCCGGCTCGCCCTTCTTGACGACGGCGCCCAGCACCTGCAGGCCCGGCGTGACGCCGTTCATGCCAAAGGCAAAGGTCTGCACGGCCTTGTCCTTGACCACCAGCTCCTTGTGCAGGCGCCCGTTCGGCGTGTCTCCCAGGATCTCGTCGAGCACCGTCAGCGCCGGCATGTCCGCATGCAGGCTGCCGGGGCCCTTGTAGGCCAGGCCGATCAGCTGGTAGTCGCCCTTGCGCCGCACGGTGAACGAGCGCTCGCCATCCTGGGGTGGCTCCACGGTCCAGAAGCTGGGCAGCGTGCGCTTGGGCTTGGGGATCTTGCCGAAGGCCTGGGCGATCCAGTTCAAGGTGCGCGTTTCGTCGAACTGGCCCGCCACCAGCAGCACGGCGTTGTCCGGCTGGTACCAGGTGCGATAGAAGTTCTGCAGGTTCTCGATCTTGACGTTCTCGATGTCGCTGCGGTTGCCGATGGGGGAGCGGCCCACGCCATGCCAGTCGAAGGCGACGTTTTGCAACTGCTTGAACAGCAGGCCGCCCGGATCGCTTTCGCCCATCTCGAATTCGTTGCGCACGACGGTCATTTCGGAGTCCAGGTCTTTGCGCGCGACGAACGATTTCGTCATGCGCGCCGCTTCCATGTCGAGCGACCATTTCAGGTTGCCGTCATCGGCCTTGAAGCTCTCGAAATAGTTGGTGCGGTGGCTGTTGGTGGTGCCATTGAAGCGCATGCCGCGCGCGGCGAACTGCTTGGTGATGTCGGTGTAACCCGGCGCGCCCTTGAACAGCAGGTGTTCCAGCAGGTGGGCCATGCCGCTCTCGCCGTAGTTCTCGTGGCGCGAGCCGACCAGGTACGTCATGTTGACGGTGGTGGTGGGCTTGGAGGCATCGGGGAACAGCAGTACCTTCATGCCGTTCGCGAGGCGGTATTCGGTAATGCCCTCGGCCGACGGGCCGACGGTGACGCCTTTTGGCAGGGTCACTGCCTGCGCTTGCGCGCCCAGCAGCAGGGCGCTGGCGATGGCGGTGGACAGGACGGTTCTCTTCAGTGCTTGGATTTGCATACTTTCCCGATAGAAGTTGGACGACGGCAGGTCGTGCGCTCTTTTTGACGGCACACGTTCGCGCATGCTACCGCGAATGGCGGGCTCTAAAACTCTCGGAAAGTCACACTGGCGCGGGATCGGCCGCCGGCGCTCACAGCGGCGCGAAAATGGCCTGCAGGTCGTCCGGCGTCAGGCGCGCATCGAGCTTGCCGCCTTCGCCCATGATGGCGTCGGCCAGGTTGCCCTTGCGGCGCTGCATGTCCTGGATTTTTTCTTCCAGCGTGCCTTCGGCGATCAGCTTGTAGACGAAGACGGGTTTGTCCTGGCCGATGCGCCAGGCGCGGTCCGTGGCCTGGTTTTCCGCCGCCGGGTTCCACCACGGGTCGTAGTGGATCACGGCGTCCGCCGCCGTCAGGTTCAGGCCGACGCCGCCCGCCTTCAGGCTGATCAGGAATACCGGCACGGCGCCCTGCTGGAATTGCGCCACGGGCGTGGCGCGGTCCTGGGTTTCGCCCGTCAGGGTGACGAAGTCGATCGCGCGGTGGCGCAGTTCGGCCGCGATCAGTTCGAGCATGCTGGTGAACTGCGAGAACACCAGCACCTTGCGCTCTTCGCTCATCAAGGTGTCGACCAGTTCCATCAGCGCGGTCAGCTTGGCCGAACCCACGCCGCTTTTCGCCAGCCCGGCCGTCTTGACGAGGCGCGGGTCGCAGCAGGCCTGGCGCATCTTCAGCAGCGCTTCCAGGATGACGATCTGGCTGCGCGCCACGCCCTTGCGCTCGATCTCGTCGCGCACCTTCTTGTCCATCGCCACGCGCACGGTTTCGTACAGGTCGCGCTGGGCGCCGCCCAGTTCCACCGTCAGCACGATCTCCGTCTTCGGCGGCAGCTCGCTGGCCACCTTGTCCTTGGTCCGGCGCAGCATGAAGGGCTTCACGCGGCGCGTCAGGAAGGCGTTGCGGGCCATGTCGTGCTGGACTTCGATGGGTTTGCGGAAGTTGGCATTGAAGGCCTTTTCCTCGCCCAGCAGGCCCGGCATCAGGAAATGGAACTGCGACCACAGCTCGCCCAGGTGGTTCTGCAGCGGCGTGCCCGTCAGGCACAGGCGGTGGCGGGCGTTCAGCAGGCGCGCCGTCTGCGCCACCTTGGCGCGGCTGTTCTTGATGTACTGCGACTCGTCCAGGATCAGCAGGTGAAAGCGCAGCGCGCGCAGGGCCATCTCGTCGCGCGGCAGCAGCGCGTAGGTGGTCAGCACCAGGTCGGCCTGGCCGATGCTGTCGTAGTGCACCTGCCGGTCCTTGCCGTGCAGGGTCAGCACGCGCAGGCCGGGCGTGAAGCGGGCCGCCTCGGCGCGCCAGTTGGCGATCAGGCTGGTGGGCACCACCACCAGGGCCGGTGCGTCGAGCCGGCCCGCTTCCTTCTCGATCAGGATATGGGCCAGGGTCTGCACCGTCTTGCCCAGGCCCATGTCGTCGGCCAGGATGCCGCCGAATTCATACTCGCGCAGGAACTGCATCCACGCCAGGCCTTCGCCCTGGTAGTCGCGCAGGGTGGCCTGCAGGCCGGCCGGCGGGGCCACCTGCTGCACACCGCCGAACTGGCCCAGGCGCCGCCCCAGCGCGCGCAGGCGCTGCCCGCCCAGCCAGCGCAGTTGCGCATGCTGTTCCAGCTCGGCCAGGCGGGCGGCGTCGATGACGGGCAGGCGCACGCTGTCGCCCACCCGGTCGTCGAAGAACAGCTCGCCCAGGATCGTCAGGATCGGCTTCACGCGGCCCCACGGCAGGGCCACGAAGGCGCCATCGGGCAGCTGCACCAGCAGGCGGCTGGCGTCTTCATGGTCGGCCAGTGCGGCCGGGTCGAAGCGCTCCGGCGCCTTGCGGATCAGCTGGACCAGCAGCGGCAGCAGGGGCTGGCGGCGGCCTTCGACGATGATGCCCAGCTCCAGCTCGAACCAGGCATTGCCCTTGTCGCCTTCGTCGGCCACGTCGGCATACCAGTCGTCGACAGTGCGCAGGTCGTAGCGGAAGGTGTCGCCCATCTCCACGCGCCAGCCGGCCTTGCGCAGGATGGCGATGCCGTTCTGCGCGAAGGCCAGCCAGTGTTCCTCGGTGGGCAGGCCCAGTACCGCATCGGGCCCCGGCAGCGGGGCAAAGCCCATGGCGGACAGCAGCGCGGCCGCCTTTTGCTCGGCATGCTCGTCGCGGTGGATCACCTCTATGCTATCGGCCGTGATGCGGCGCAGCGGCGGGCCGGGTTCGGCCCCGGCATGGATGCCGTCGTAGGTGAAGAACAGCAGCGCGTAGTCGCGCCACTGGTGCCGGCCCGTCACCTTGAAACGGTCCTCGCATCCCAGCGTCAGGTGGGGTGTCGGTGTGATATCGCGCCGTTCCTGCAACTGCCGCGCTGCCGGTGGGGGCAGGATGCGGTCCAGGCCATGCTCGACCATCTGCCGCGTCATGGCGTCGCGTTCCGCGGGGCTCAGCACGGGGGCCTGAGCCAGCAGCATCATCAGGCGTTCGATAGGGACGGCGCGCATGTTCGGCGGCAGTACCAGCTCGCCCCATGCGCCTTCGTGCAGGTAGCCCACCGGTTCCGTGGGAAGCACATGGTCGACCGGTTCGCCGTCGTCGAACAGCCAGCGGATGCCGACCGCGCCGCCTTTCTCGCAGATGGGGCGCCAGCCGATGGCGGCATGCCTTGGCTGCCCGCGGTGGATGGCCTGGGCGCGGCCCGACGTCAGGTCCGCCCGCGTTGGCGCCCACCACAGGCGCTCCTGCGCCGCCAGCATGTCGAGCAACTGCGCGGCGATGCGCCCGGCCGGCCGCGTCTCGACCTCGAACGGCGCGACGGCGCGCAGGGCCGCATACAGGCCGATCGGTATTTCATCCTCGGCGCGCACATAGGCCGGCGGTTTGCTGACCAGGCCCTTGGTATCGGTCAGCACGGTGGCCGAGGCGATGCCCCCGTCGGTTCGCATGGCCGCCTTGCACAGGTGCAGGCTGACCTCGCGCGTGCGCGCGTTCGGGCACAGCACGAAGGCAATCCGGTGCCCCGGCCTGGCGGCGGCCGCGGCGCGGTCGGCCGTGTCGTTCAGCATGGCCAGCTGGTGCAGCCAGTGCTGGGCGGGGCCGGACAGCCTTGCGGCCGGTGCGGCAGGGGGCAGCGTGACATCCTGGCCCCCGCCGGCCAGCAGTACGGCCACCACGTGCTTGCAATTGTGCTGCACGGGGCAGGTGCAGTCGCCCACGACGTCGATGCCGCCGCCGGGGCGCGCGGCGAGCAGGATGACCTGCTCGTAGAAATTGTGGCCGCTACCCCACACTTCACCATGGATGCGGTTCGCCACAACCTGCACCGAGCGCACCATGCCGTCGCGGGCATAGGTCTGGCCGCGCGTGAAGGTGCCGCTGTCGAACGCGTGGCGGATCATGGCGGGAGTGACGTGCATGGGATCTGGGAAAAGGAGGCAAGGCACCATTATCTTCGATCGCGCGATGGAACCCGGGTTCATTGACGCGCTTGATGCGGCGCAGGCCGGCGGCGCCTTTCCCCGGCAGGCAGGATTTTTGCTTTAACAACATTATTCGTTCCTTTTTCATTGCCAACCGCCGCCCGCTGCACCCCCGTGCAGCACGAACCAGCCACCATGACGAGTGCCGCACCAAAACCGTGCCCGGACCCGCAGCACGACGCCGATCCGCCCCAGCGCATCGTCAAGATCCGGCGCGACTACAACACCTGGGTCGCCAACGAAACGCTGGAAGACTACGCGCTGCGCTACACGCCACGCTCGTTTCGCAAGTGGTCCGTGTTTCGCGTGTCGAATACGGCCTTCGGCGCCATCTCCTTCCTCGTGCTGGAAGCGATCGGTGGCACCATCGCCGTCAACCACGGCTTCATCAATGCCTTCTGGGCCATCCTGGCGATCGGCGCCATCATCTTCGCCACCGGGCTGCCCATCAGCTACTACGCGGCCCGCCACGGCGTCGACATGGACCTGCTGACGCGCGGCGCCGGCTTCGGCTACATCGGCTCGACCATCTCGTCCTTCGTCTACGCCTCGTTCACCTTCATCCTGTTCGCGCTGGAGGCGGCCATCATGGCCTATGCGCTGGAGCTGTATTTCCACCTGCCCCTGTACCTGGGCTACCTGGCCAGCGCGCTGGTGGTGATTCCCCTGGTGACGCATGGCGTGACCCTGATCAGCCGCATCCAGATGATCAGCCAGCCCGTGTGGCTGCTGCTGCTGGCACTGCCCTTCATCGCCATCTCCCTCAAGCAGCCCCAGTTGCCGGCGCAACTGCTGCACTTCGCCGGCCAGTCCAGCGCGAATGGCCAGTTCAATATGCTGATGTTCGGCGCCGCTACCGCCGTCGGGGTCGCGCTGATCACGCAGATCGGCGAGCAGGTCGACTTCCTGCGCTTCATGCCCGAGCAGACTGCCTCGAACCGCCTGCGCTGGCACGTGGGCGTGCTGGTGGCGGGCCCCGGCTGGATCGTGTTGGGCATGGCCAAGATGCTGGGCGGCGCGCTGCTGGCGCTGCTGGCAATCCAGGGCGGTGCCACCTTGGCGCAGGCCGTCAATCCGAACCGGATGTACCTGGCCGGCTTCGGCCTCGTGTTCGACAGCCCCACGCTGGCGCTGCTGGCCACGGCGCTGTTCGTCGTCATCTCCCAGGTCAAGATCAACATGACGAACGCCTATGCCGGCTCGCTGGCCTGGTCGAATTTTTTTGCGCGGCTGACGCACAGCCACCCTGGCCGCGTCGTGTGGGCCGTGTTCAATGCGCTGATCGCCGTGCTGCTGATGGAGCTGGACGTGTTCCAGGCGCTCGACCAGGTGCTGGGCCTGTACTCGAACATCGCCATCGCGTGGATCACGGCCGTGGTGGCGGACCTGGTCATCAACAAGCCGCTCGGCCTGTCGCCCAAGGGCATCGAGTTCCGCCGTGCCTACCTGTACGACATCAATCCCGTCGGCGTGGGCGCCATGCTGGCCGCGTCCAGCTTGTCGATCGCGGCGTTCGCCGGCCTGTTCGGCCCCACGGCGCAGGCCTTTTCCGCCTTTATCGCGCTGGGGACGGCACTGGTGACGTCGCCGCTGATCGCCTGGGCGACGCGCGGCAGGTACTACCTGGCCCGGCCCGCCCATGGCTGGGGCGCCGCCACGCGCGCCAAGACCTGCTGCATCTGTGCCAAGGAATACGAAACGGAGGACATGGCGCACTGCCCGGCCTACCAGGGCCCGATCTGCTCCCTGTGCTGCTGCCTGGACGCGCGCTGCAACGACGTCTGCAAGCCGCATGCGCGCTTCTCGCGGCAGTGGGAGGGCGCCATCAAGAAGCTGCTGCCGGCATCGATGTGGCCCTACATGACGAGCAGCCTGGGACACTACCTGCTGCTGATGGTGGTGACGGTGCTGTTCCTGGGCGCGCTGCTGGCGCTGCTCTACGTCCACGAGCGCAATGCGCTGGGCGGCGCCGGCGCGGCCCTGCTGCCGGCGCTGCGGCTGGCCTACCTGAAGCTGTTCGGCGCGCTGGTGCTGGTCAGCGGCATCGTCGCCTGGTGGCTGGTGCTCACCAGTGCCAGCCGCCGCGTGGCGCAGGAGGAATCGAACCGGCAAACCAGCCTGCTGGTGCGGGAAATCGAGCTGCACGGCCGCACCGACGCGGCGCTGCAGCAGGCAAAGAAGCAGGCGGACCATGCCAACCAGGCCAAGAGCCGCTATATCGCCGGCATCAGCCACGAAATCCGCACCCCGCTGAACAGCATCCTCGGCTACGCCCAGCTGCTCGACAACGATCCCGCCATTCCGGTCCACCGTCGCCAGGCCATCCGCGTCATCCGCGGCAGCGGCGAACACCTGCTGTCGCTGATCGAGGGCACGCTCGATATCGCCCGCATCGAAGGGGGCAAGTTCAGTTTTGACATTCGCGCCATCGATTTTCACGAGTTTATCGCCCAGCTGGTGCGCATGTTCGAGCAGCAGGCCGCCGGCAAGGGGCTGGCGTTCCGCTACGAACCGGCTGGCGAGCTGCCGCCCGTGGTGCGGGCCGACCGCAAGCGGCTGGGCCAGATCCTGATCAATTTGCTCGGCAATGCGGTCAAGTTTACGCAGCAGGGCACGGTGGTGCTGCGCGTGCGCCATGCGCGCGACCTGGCCACCTTCGAAGTGGCCGACAGCGGCGCCGGCATCGAGCCGGGCGAAGTGGAGCAGATCTTCGAGCCGTTCGCGCGCGGCAGCGCGGCCAACCAGCCAGGCGCCGGCGGCACGGGCCTGGGGCTGCCGATCAGCCGCATGCTGGCGCAGCTGATGGGCGGGCAACTGACGGTGGACAGCACGCCCGGCGTGGGCAGCACCTTCCGCATGCGGGTGCGCCTGCCGCGCGTGCATGGGGCCACGCCCGCCACCACGGCCCCCGTCATCCGCACCGGCTACCTGGGCCGGCGCCGTCGCATCCTCGTCGTCGACAATGAAACGGTGGACCGCGAGCTGCTGGTCCAGATCCTCGCACCGCTGGGCTTCGAGACGGCGCAGGCAGCTTCCGGCCAGGAGTGCGTGGACTGCTACCGCGCCGTGCAGCCGGACCTGATTCTGATGGACCTGGCCATGCCGGGCATGGACGGCTGGGAGGCGGCCCGCATCCTGCGCATCGAGCACGGGTCGGCCATCCCCATCGTCATCGTCTCGGCCAATGCCTACGACAAGGCGCTCGACAACCCGGCCGGCATCGCGCCGGAGGACTTTATCGTCAAGCCCGTCAACGTGGCCGAGCTGCTGGAGCGGATCGGCCGCGTGCTGCAGCTGGACTGGCTGGCGCAGGACGCCGCCGCCGCGCCGGCGAAGGCGCCACTGCGCTTCCCGCCGGCGGCGTACCTGACGGCGCTGCGCGGCCACGTCGGCATGGGCTACCTGCGCGGCGTCAAGGCCGAACTGGACGCCATCGGCGCGCTGGGCACCGAATACACCACCTTTGTCGACACCCTGCGCGCGCTGGCGGCGCGCTTCGATGTCGACGCAATGGCCCGATTCCTGGGACAGGGAGATGAACATGACAAGCAATCCAACTGACCGCCGCCCGCCCGCCCATACGGTGCTGATCGTCGACGACGTGCCGGAAAACCTGGCCGTGCTGCACGACGCGCTGGACGAAGCGGGCTACACGGTGCTGGTGGCGAACAACGGCCCCGCCGCGCTGGAACGCGCGCAGCAGGTAGTGCCGGACATAATCCTGCTCGACGCCATGATGCCCGGCATGGACGGCTTTGAAGTGTGCCGCCGCCTGCGCGGGCACCTCGTCACGCGCGCCATTCCCGTCGTCTTCATGACGGGGCTGACGGAGGCGGAGCACATCGTCTCCGCTTTCGATGCGGGCGGTACCGACTACGTCACCAAGCCCGTGCGCCAAAGCGAAGTACTGGCCCGCATCAGTGCCCACCTGAACACGGCGCGGCTGATGAACCAGGCCCGCAGCGCGCTGGACGCCTTCGGTAACGCCATGCTGGCCGTAACGCCGCGCGACGGCCGCATCGTCTGGCAAACGCCGCTGGCGCGGCAGTGGATGCAGCAGTATTTCGGCCTACCAGATACCGGCGCGAACGCCGACACGCCGCCCGCGCTGGCGACCTGGCTGGCGGACGGCGCCACCACGCCGCTGACGGTCTTCCAGGGCGCCACGCGCCTCGTCTTCGCCGTCGCCGATGCGGGCACGGGCGAGCAGTGCATGATCGTGCTGCGCGAGGAATCGGACACGGCGCGCGTGCATGCGCTGATGGCGCTGCTGCGGCTGACGCAGCGCGAATCGGAGGTGCTGCACTGGGTCATGATGGGAAAGACCAACCGCGACATCGGCGACATCCTCGGCACCAGCCCCCGCACCGTCAACAAGCACCTGGAGCACGTGTTCCACAAACTGGGCGTGGAAACGCGCACGGCCGCCGCGGCGCTGGCGCTGAACCGACTGCGCGGCACGGCCAAGGAAGCGCCGCAGCCGGCCGACGCCTGATTCGGCCCTTTACACGGCCAGGTGCCGCCGCACATGCTCGCCGCCCATCTCGGCGGCGGCGCCGCTGGCCACCACTTCGCCACGCGACAGCACCACGAAGCGGTCCGCCAGCGCGTGGGCGAAGTCGAAATACTGCTCGCACAGCAGGATGCCGATATCGCCCCGCTGGCGCAGCAGCCGGATCACCCGTTCGATATCCTTGATGATGGAAGGCTGGATGCCCTCGGTCGGCTCGTCCAGGATGATCAGCTGGGGCTTTTGCAGCAGCGCGCGGGCGATCGCCAGTTGCTGCTGCTGGCCGCCGGACAGGTCGCCGCCGCGCCGGTGCAGCATCTCGCGCAGCACGGGGAACAGCTCCAGCACCTCGCCGCCGATGGACGATGCCGCGCGCGCCGGCAGGGTCGCCATGCCCATCATCAGGTTTTCCTGCACCGTCAGCCGGGCGAAGATCTCGCGGCCCTGCGGCACGTAGGCGATGCCGGCGGCGGCCCGCTGGTGCGGCTTGTAACGCGTGATGTCGCGGCCGTTCCAGTGCACCTTGCCGCGCGCGACGGGCAACACGCCCATCAGGCATTTCAGCAAGGTGGTCTTGCCCACGCCGTTGCGGCCCAACAGCGCCATGCACTGGCCTTTCTCCACCGCCAGCGACACGCCGCGCAGGGTGTGCGACGAGCCGTAATACTGGTTCACATGTTCGACTTGCAGCATATGGCTTCCTATCGTCCCAAATACACGTCGATGACCCGTTCGTCCGCCTGCACCTGGTCCATGCGGCCCTCGGCCAGCACGGCGCCTTCGTGCAGCACGGTGACCTTGCCCTGCTGGGCGATCTCCGTGACGAAGCCCATGTCGTGCTCGACCACCATGATCGAATGCTTGCCGCGCAATTCGTTCAGCAGCTCGGCCGTGCGCGCCGTCTCCGCGTCCGACATGCCGGCCACCGGTTCGTCCAGCAGGATCAGCTGCGGCTCCTGCATCAGCAGCATGCCGATTTCCAGCCACTGCTTCTGCCCGTGCGACAGCAGCCCTGCCAGCCGCTGTTCCTGGCCGTGCAGCCGGATCAGCCGCACGGTCTGGGCGATGCGATCCTCCTGTTCGGCACTGAGGCGCGCGAACAGGGTGGGGCGCACCCGCTTGTCCATCTTCATCGCCAGCTCCAGGTTCTCGAACACGGTGTGCTGCTCGAACACGGTGGGGCGCTGGAACTTGCGGCCGATGCCGGCGTGCGCGATGTCGTATTCCGTCATGCGCGCCAGGTCGTAGGTCTGGCCGAAGAAGGCCGTGCCGGAGGTGGGGCGCGTCTTGCCCGTGATGACGTCCATCATCGTCGTCTTGCCGGCGCCGTTCGGACCGATGATGCAACGCAGCTCGCCCACCGAGATATCCAGGTTCAGCTTGTTGATGGCCTTGAAGCCGTCGAAGGACACCGTGATGTCGTTCAGGTAAAGGATGGCGCCGTGGGCCGTGTCCAGCCCTTCGCGCTTGACGGTATTCATGCGGCCTCCTTCGATGCGGCGGGCGTGGCCGCGGCGTCAGCCGGGGCAGGGCGCCGCTTCATCTTGCCGATCAGGCCCAGTATGCCCTGCTGCATGAACAGCGTGACGAGGATGAACAGCAGGCCCAGCGCGAACAGCCACAGGTCCGGGAAGGCTGCCGTGAACCAGCTTTTCAGGCCGTTGACGGTGAAGGCGCCGATGATGGGGCCGACCAGCGTGCCGCGCCCGCCCACGGCGGCCCAGATCACCATCTCGATCGAGTTCGCCGGCGACATCTCGGAAGGATTGATGATGCCCACCTGCGGTACGTACAGGGCGCCGGCGATCCCGCACAGCACGGCCGACAGGGTCCACACGAACAGCTTGAACCACAGCGGGTTGTAGCCGATGAACATCAGCCGCGCTTCCGAGTCGCGCACGGCCTGCAGCACGCGGCCCAGGCGCGAGGTGACGATCCAGCGGCACAGCAGCAGCGCGCCCACCAGCAGCGCGAGGGTGACCAGGTACAGCACGGCGCGGGTGCCGGGCGCCGTGATGTCGAAGCCGAGGATGCGCTTGAAATCCGTGAAGCCGTTGTTGCCGCCGAAGCCGGTGTCGTTACGGAAGAACAGCAGCATGAAGGCATACGTCAGCGCCTGCGTGATGATGGAGAAGTACACGCCCTTGATGCGCGAGCGGAAGGCGAAGTAGCCGAACACGAAGGCCAGCACGCCCGGCACCAGCACCACCAGCGCCATGCAGTACCAGAAGCTGTCCGTCATGGCCCAGTACCAGGGATAGGTCTTCCAGTCGAGGAAGACCATGAAGTCGGGCAGGGCGCTCTGGTACACGCCGTCGCGGCCGATGGCGCGCATCAGGTACATGCCGTGGGCATAGCCGCCCAGCGCGAAGAACAGGCCGTGGCCCAGCGACAGGATGCCCGTATAACCCCATACCAGGTCCAGCGCCAGCGCGGCCAGCGCGTAGCACATGAATTTGCCCACCAGACCCAGGGCATAGCCGGAGACGTGCAGCGCGTGGCCGGGCGGGAAGGCCAGGTTCAGCAGGGGCAGCAGCAGGGCCGCGACGGTGACGGCGCCAAGGGCCAGCCAGGCCGGTTTCGAGAACAGCGCGGGACGGTTCATTCGACACTCCTTCCTTTCAGCGCGAACAGGCCTTGCGGTCGGCGCTGGATGAAGATGATGATGAAGACGAGGATGCCGATCTTGGCCAGCACGGCGCCGGCCACGGGCTCCAGGAACTTGTTGACTTCGCCCAGGCCGATGGCGCCGATGACGGTGCCAGCCAGCTGGCCCACGCCGCCCAGCACCACCACCATGAAGGAATCGACGATATAGGCCTGGCCCAGGTCCGGCCCCACATTGCCCAGCTGCGACAGGGCCACGCCACCCAGGCCGGCGATGCCGGAGCCCAGGCCGAAGGTCATCATGTCGATGCGGCTGGTGGGCACGCCCACGCAGTCGGCCATGCGGCGGTTCTGCATCACGGCCCGCACGAACAGGCCCAGTCGGGTCTTGTTCAGGATCAGCCAGACGGCCGCCACCACCAGCGCGGCAAAGGCGATGATGACGATGCGGTTATATGACAGCACCAGCGATCCCAGTACCGTCACGCCGCCCGCCATCCACGACGGGTTGGCCACTTCCACGTTCTGCGCGCCGAACACGGTGCGCACCAGCTGCATCAGTATGAGGCTGATGCCCCAGGTGGCCAGCAGCGTCTCCAGCGGGCGCCCGTACAGCCACCGGATCACCGTGCGCTCCAGCAGCACGCCGACGCCGAAGGCCACCAGGAAGGCGGCCGGCAGCGCCGCCAGCAGGTACCAGTCCAGCGCACCGGGCAGGTACTGGCGGAACAGCGTCTGGCACACATAAGTCGTGTAGGCGCCGATCATCAACAGTTCGCCGTGCGCCATATTGATGATGCCCATCAGGCCGAACGTGATGGCCAGGCCCAGCGCCGCCAGCAGCAGCACGCTGCCCAGCGAGATACCGTAGAACAGCTTGCCGGCAAACTCCGCGCGGGCCACGCGGCTGTCGATGGCGCGCAAGGTCGCCTCGGCCGCCGCGCGCAGCGATGCATCCGGCTCGGCATGGCTGCCGTCGGGGCGCCGTTCCAGCATCGCCTGCAGCGGCGCGCGCAGGGCCGGATTGCCGCTGTCGGCCAGGCCCAGCACGGCCGCCTTGCGCAGGGCCGCGTCTTCGGACTGCAGGTCGGCCACCGCCACCAGCGTTTGCAGGGTGGCGCGGATATCGGCTTCCTTCTCCGCCAGCAGGGCCTTGCGGAGCAGCGGCAGCTGGGCCGGATCGGCCGCCTGGCCTTGCAGCGCCTGGGCGGCAGCGCGGCGCTGCGCTACGTCGGGCGACAGCAGCGCCATGCCGGACAAGGCGCCCGCCACGGCAGCGCGCAGGCGGTTGTTGACGACGATGCCTTCGGCACCATCGGGCAAGGTGCCGGCATCGTCGGCCACCAGCACCCTGCCGTCCGCCGTCGCGTACAGCGTCTCGTCCTGCAAGGCCTGCAGCACCTTGCGGGCATCGTCGCTGGCCAGTGCCGCGATGCGGGCGACGGCTTCGATGCGAGCGTCCGGGTCGTCGCCGGCAAGGGGCCGTAGCAGGGCAGGATCGACGGCGGCCTGCGCGGCCAGCATCGGCAGGCACAGGGCGATCGCGGCAAGGAAGGAACGGAAGTGGTGGGCCATGGGCGTCCTGCAAAAAGGGATTCAAGAGGGCGGTGCCCCCGCAGCGCGTTACAGCTTCTGCTTGCCCTCGTTCCCCGCGATGAACGGGCTCCAGGGCTGGGCGCGCACGACGTCCTTGGTCTTCCATACCACCGAGAACTGGCCGTCGCCCTTGATCTCGCCGATCATCACGGGTTTGTGCAGGTGGTGGTTGGTGGCGTCCATCGTCAGCGTGTAGCCCGACGGGGCCTTGAAGCTCTGGCCGCCCATCGCGGCGATCACCTTGTCGGTATCGGTCGATTTCGCCTTGGCCACGGCCTGCGCCCACATATGGATGCCGACATAGGTGGCCTCCATTGGATCGTTCGTCACGGCGTTGGCGGCGTTCGGCAGCTTCTTCGCCAGCGCGTAGGCCTTCCACTTCGCCACGAAGGCGGCGTTGGCGGGGTTCTTGACGGACTCGAAGTAGTTCCAGGCCGCCAGGTGGCCCAGCAGCGGCTTGGTGTCGACGCCGCGCAGTTCCTCCTCGCCCACCGAGAAGGCCACCACCGGCACGTCGGTGGCCTTCAGGCCCGCGTTGCCCAACTCCTTATAGAACGGCACGTTCGAGTCGCCGTTGATGGTGGAGATGACGGCCGTCTTGCCGCCGGCGGCGAACTTCTTGATATTGGCGACGATGGTCTGGTAGTCGGCGTGGCCGAAGGGCGTATAGACTTCCTGGATCTCGCTGTCCTTCACCCCTTTGCTCTTCAGGAAGGCGCGCAGGATCTTGTTCGTTGTGCGTGGGTAGACGTAGTCCGTCCCCAGCAGCACAAAGCGCTTGGCGCCGCCGCCGTCCTTGCTCATCAGGTATTCGACGGCGGGAATGGCCTGCTGGTTCGGCGCCGCGCCCGTGTAGAACACGTTCTTCTCCAGCTCCTCGCCTTCGTATTGCACGGGGTAGAACAGCAGGCTGTTGGTCTCCTTGAAGACGGGCAGCACGGACTTGCGCGACACCGACGTCCAGCAGCCGAAGACGGCGGCTACCTTGTCCTTGGCAATCAGCTGGCGTGCCTTTTCCGCGAACAGGGGCCAGTTCGACGCCGGGTCGACCACCACCGCCTCGAGCTTCTTGCCCATCACGCCGCCGTTGGCGTTGATCTCGTCGATGGTCATCAGGGCGACGTCCTTCAGCGAGGTTTCCGAGATGGCCATCGTGCCCGACAGCGAGTGCAGGATGCCGACCTTGATGGTGTCGGCGGCTTGGGCGCCCGCGGCGCAGAGCAGCATGGCGGCGCCGGCGATGGCGGTAATGAAGGTACGGCGTGATTGCATGGCGAACTCCTGGTGAAGGGTGGTTGATCAGTACTGGAGCTGCAGGGCGACGACGAGCTTCGACTGGTCGTCCGTGCCCGTGATCTTCGTGCGCGAATAGGTGGCGCCGATTTGCGCGTTGTAGCCGTCGAGGACCCAGTTCACGCCGACGTCCTGCTGGCGCGTGGCGATGCCCGTGTCGGCGTCGAATTTCTGGAAGCGCAGATAGGGCTGCAGGCTGCCGTGCTGGATGGGAAATATGTAAGCGGCGCCGGCGGACCAGGCCTTGCCCTGTTCGGACAGGATCACGTCGCCCGTGTCGTAGTCGTAGTACGCCGCTTCCACCGAGGCGGCGGTGCCGCCGGCCAGGCGCTTCTCCAGCAGGAAGTCCACATTCCAAGAGCGGTAGTCGCCCAGGCGTGCGGCCGTCAGCACGCCTTCCTTCTGCTGGCGCCCGGCCAGGCCGATGGCCAGGATGTCCTTGCTGCCCAGGTAGGTGCCGGTGCCGTAGTAGCCCGGTTCCGCGTCCCAGAAATCGTATTGCAGGCGGCCGGCCAGCATCGGCTTGTCGGCACTCCTGATGCCGGCGGCGCGGGCTTCGTCCTGCGTCAGCGCGCCGATGCCGAAGGTATGGCCCTCGAAGGCGCCGAAGGAATATCCCAGCTTGCCGCCGGCGACATTGCCCCACACCGTCACGCCGTCGTCGCGGCCCCGAAAGATGCCGCCGTTGTAGCCGTAGCGCGAGGCCACGCCGGCCCAGTAGCCGCCGCCCAGCGAGTAGTACGGCCCGGCCATGTTGGCGCGGTCGCTGGGCGACAGCATGCGGCCGGCCCAGATGTTCAGTTCCGGCGAGATGGCGAACTGGCCGGCCGCGTCCAGGATGCGGATGCGCGAGCCGTCCCACTCCGTGTTCAGCATGCCCTTGATGTTCTTGTTCAGCGAGGCACCCAGGAACAGGCGGGCGCTGTCCAGGTTGAAGTCGTTCGCATGGGAGCCATCGGCCGCGCCGTGTTCGATATTGGCGTAGCTGGCGCGCATGCCGAAACCGACGCTGAGGGACTTGTCCTCGCCGAACGGGATCGTGGCGCCGGCCTGGGCATTCAATGCGGCCAGCCAGGCGCCGGCGGCCAGTGCGGCCATGCGGACGGACGTTGTTCTCATTCCAGCTCCCTGTGTCGTTGTCGTTGATGCCATCATCGCCAGCGGGGGGCGGCGGGAACATACGTCAGGTGACGTAGTGGCGCGGCAGTGACGATGGGGAGAGGCGTGCCGGCGCAGTCCCTGCTATCGTGGCGCCATGACCGATTCCATTCACTTCTACGAACCGCGCGCCGGCCACGGCCTGCCGCACGATCCCTTCAACGCCATCGTCGGGCCGCGCCCGATCGGGTGGATCTCGTCGCGCGACAGCGCCGGCATCCTGAACCTGGCGCCGTACAGCTTCTTCAACGCCTTCAACTACACGCCGCCCATCGTCGGCTTCGCCAGCATCGGCCACAAGGACACGGTGCGCAACGTCGAGCAGACGGGCGAATTCGTGTGGAACCTGGCCACGCGCGCCCTGGCCGAGGCGATGAACCAGAGCTGCGCGGCCGTGTTGCCCGAAGTGGACGAATTCGCCCTGGCCGGCCTGACACCGGTGCCGTCGCGGCTGGTTTCGGTGCCGCGCGTGGCGGAAAGTCCGGTGGCGTTCGAGTGCAAGGTCACGCAGATCGTGCAGCTGCAGGGCGTCGATGGCGCCAAGGTGCCGACCTGGCTGGTGTTGGGCGAGGTGGTGGGCGTGCATATTGCCCAGGCTTCGCTGAAGGATGGCGTGTACGACACGGCAGCGGCAGGCCATATCCTGCGCGGCGGCGGCCCGGCCGACTACTTCGAGATCACGCCGGCGCAGCTGTTTCGCATGCACCGGCCCCGCTGACGGGTCACCAGCACAAAAAAAAGGCGCTGTCACCCGGTCGCAGTGAACTGTTCAGCCGGCATCTTGCTGATACTCAGCTGCTCGCCGGGAACAATGCAGCCCGTAAAAATTGCTGTGGCGTGCTCAGGTGTCGACAGTCGAGCCCGTGAATCCAGCCCAGGTAATGGGGTAA